>OGGP01000124.1_pt1 | contig 65033 bp, 47 predicted proteins | sample 1571261 | NCBI WGS metagenome assembly OGGP01 (sample SAMEA2581968, study PRJEB24529) | metagenome | biome: Human gut stool | place: China | collected 2011
CTATCGATAGCATCGAAGTGAACAAGGTAGGTAAAGTTCGTCGCGCTAAATTGTATTACCTGCGCGCTCTTACTGGTAAGAAAGCTAGAATCAAAGAAAAAAGAGTTAACAACTAAGCTGAACTCTGAGATTCGAAATAAAAAAGAGGAAGTTCCGGTAACGGGATTTCCTCTTTTTTATTTCAAGTCTTTCTCTTCCATACTTTTGTCATAGCGAGCATTTGAACATAGTGACACCATCCTGCCGGTATAGTGTCACTATACCTACGGGATACTGACACTATGCGATCAGGATAGTGTCACCATCGCAAAAATCTCTATTGTTCGATTGACAACAATAGTGAAAGTGGAATTCAATGTCCCATCTTTAAGATTTCTATTATTAAAAAGCAGAGAGAAACCTGTGTTCCAGACGAATTATTGCACAAAATGACTTATAAATATGCAATACGCAACTGCTTTTCTGCATAAAATCCATGGATTATGCAAGTTTTAAAGGATTAAAAAGAGTTTTTGGTTTTAAAGGAACGAGGCGTTGGTTTTAAACCAACGGAATCTTTCTTTAAAACCAAGTTCATTTTACCCGCCGAATATCACAAACTCATCTACTTTCAGACGATTTGAATTCTATTTCAACTCCTGTTCCCAACATCCAACAAATATCATTTTGTTACCTAGAAATAATATTCCCAAACAACACACTATTAAAAAGGGGACAAACAGATCAAATAAATAGCAAAACACGATATATACAAGCACAAAGAGAACCATAGATGCAAAATTTATCGGTTATTCATAGAGCGGACCAGGAATTAATGTTTTTTTAGCAACCATAGACGCATAAAATGTTCTAAAGTCTATTTCGAAGAAAAGATTCGTTTTTCCATATAAGTACCTATCACCACCTACCTCCCCACTTTATATATTGAAAAATAGTACATTGTTTTGTTTTTCAATACATAATAATTTTTTTTGAATAAAAGAGTGCAATCATGAGAGTATAGCCAAAAGTAAAATAATTGAGATGTTAAAAACGTATAGATATGGCAAAGATTCAGAATGAGACTGCTTATAAAGCTGCAATGGAAAGAATAGAAGAACTTCTTCCATTAGTTGATGATGACACTCCTTTATCTGACAAAAATCTTATTGAACTAGATTTATTGTCAGCACTTGTAGAGGAATACAAGGATGAGTATTATCCAATAAAAACTCCTTCTTTGGTTGATATCATGAAACTTCGTATGTATGAAATGGGACTCAGTCAGGCTAAATTATCAGAATTGCTTGGAGTCAGTCCTTCCCGTATCAGTGATTATTTTACTGGCAGAAGCGAACCAACCTTAAAAGTAGCTCGTGAAATTAGCAGAAAATTGAATATCGATGTCAATATTGTATTAGGGGTATAAGATTCTTTGTTATTTTTCAGCATGCCTGTAAAACCAAAAATCCCCGGAAACTCAACGCCCCCGGGGATCCAATTACCTTTATTATTAAAAAAATGATATTATTCTTTCAGATCTTTCAATTCCCAAGCCAAAGCACTGGCACCCAGTACAGCAGCATCAGAATCTTTCAGTTCGGAAACAAGCAATTTAGTCTTGCCTTTGTAGATATTCAGGATATTGTCATCGATTGCTTTCTGAATCGGCTTCATAATATAATCACCCGACTTAGCCAAACCACCGAACAATACAATTGCTTCAGGGCTGGAGAATGCAATAGCGTCTGCCAAAGCCTCACCTAAAATATTACCTGTAAATTCGAAGATTTCCTGTGCCAGTTTATCACCTTGTACAGCTGCATCATATACATCTTTTGAAGTGATGTTTTCAGCAGGAATATTACGAAGCAAGCTTGCATCAGTACGAGCAGCCAGGAATTCACGAGCAGTACGAGCTACACCGGTAGCCGAACAGTAAGTTTCCAGACAACCTTTACGACCGCAACCACAAACACGACCGTCACGACGTGCAATTACGTGGCCCAATTCTCCGGCAAAACCGTCATGACCATAAACCATCTGACCGTTGATAACGATACCGCTACCTACACCTGTACCCAGAGTGATCATGATAAAGTCTTTCATACCACGGGCAGCACCATAAGTCATTTCACCGATAGCAGCAGCATTAGCATCATTGGTCAAAGCAGTAGGGATACCCAGTCTTTCTTCAAACATAGCAGCCAACGGAAGAATTCCTTTCCAAGGCAAGTTCGGAGCAAATTCAATAGTTCCGGTATAATAGTTACCATTAGGAGCACCGACACCGATACCTCTGATCTTATCTACACCACCATTAGCAATGATCAGCGGAAGCAAGTTTTTGCATACTTCGTCAGCATATTCTGCAGCAGTCGGATAGCCGGCTGTTTTAATCGAGCTACTGGCAATAATAGTTCCGCGTGCGTCTACAATCCCAAAGACGGTGTTTGTTCCGCCTATGTCAATACCTACTACGTAGGGTTTCTCCATGTTTGAATTCATGATACTTTATTTAAAAGGGTTAGTTAATTATAAAGTTTACTGCACACAAATTACGTAAAGAAGATTGAGTCTACAAAATGTTTTTTCAAAAAAGTTCACTCTGTTTGCAACTTTTCGTATCTTTCGTGCGTCTAATAGTGAAAAATTAAAAGAAAAAAGAAACTTAATAAGGGAAATTGTGATAAAACTAACAGACATTAACAAGACCTACAACAACGGAGCACCTCTCCATGTACTCAAGGGCATCAATCTCGACATCCAGCGAGGTGAGTTTGTTTCCATCATGGGAGCTTCGGGTTCGGGCAAATCTACTTTACTAAACATATTAGGAATACTCGATAACTACGATACGGGGGATTATTATCTGAACAACGTACTTATCAAGGACTTGAGCGAAACGAAAGCCGCCGAGTATCGGAACCGTATGATCGGATTTATCTTCCAGTCATTCAACCTGATATCATTCAAGGACGCTGTAGAAAATGTGGCACTGCCCCTGTTTTATCAAGGTGTAAGCCGCAAAAAGCGAAATGCACTCGCTCTGGAATATCTCGACCGACTGGGATTAAAGGAGTGGGCACACCACATGCCAAATGAGATGAGTGGCGGTCAGAAACAACGTGTAGCCATCGCCCGCGCATTAATCACCCAGCCGCAGATCATCCTTGCCGACGAACCGACAGGTGCTCTGGACAGCAAAACTTCCGTAGAAGTAATGCAGATATTGAAAGACTTGCATCGAATGGGAATGACCATCGTCGTCGTAACCCACGAAAGCGGTGTTGCCAACCAAACGGACAAGATCATCCATATCAAAGATGGTATTATCGAACGGATTGAAGAGAACCTCGACCACGACGCCTCTCCATTCGGCCAAAACGGAATTATGAAATAAGTAATAGGTAATAAGTATTAAGTATTAATTCCATGCGGTCACAGCGCAGCCTAATACTTAATACTTAATACCTAATACTTATTACCTATTACTTATAACTTATTACTTAAAATATGATTGATATTTGGCAAGAAATATATAGTACCATTAAACGCAATAAGTTGAGGACTTTTCTCACCGGATTTGCCGTCGCATGGGGAATATTTATGCTCATCGTCCTGCTGGGAGCCGGCAACGGACTGATTCACGCGTTCGAACAGTCGGCTTCGGAACGGGCCATGAACTCCATCAAGATTTTTCCGGGATGGACCAGTAAATCATACGACGGTCTGAAGGAAGGAAGGCGGATACGACTGGATAACAAAGACTTGAATACGACCAATAAGAATTTTCCGGATCATGTCATCAAGGCCGGAGCAACCGTATATCAGGGAGGTGTGAACCTTAGCTTCGGACCGGAATATGTCAACCTGAATCTTTCCGGAGTATATCCCAACCATACGGAAGTGGAAGTAGTAAAACTCTTTAAGGGACGTTTCATTAACGAAATCGACATTAAAGAACGACGGAAAGTAATTGTGCTCCACAAAAAGACTGCCGAAATCCTGTTTGACAAAACACATACCGATCCCATCGGACAATTCGTGAATGCGGGCAATGTTGTCTATCAGGTAGTAGGACTGTACAATGACAAAGGTGACAGCGGAGACAGCGACGCTTATCTTCCGTTCACAACCCTGCAAACGATTTATAATAAAGGAGACAAGCTGAATAACCTCATCATGACCACCAAGAATTTGGAAACAATAGAGTCTAACGAGGAATTCGAAGCCCACTACCGTAAAGTGATCGGCGCCAACCAGCGTTTTGATCCGACCGATCATAGCGCCATCTGGATATGGAACCGTTTCACCAATTATCTGCAGCAACAGCAAGGATCGGCGATGCTTCGTATTGCCATTTGGGTGATTGGCATTTTCACCTTATTAAGCGGAATTGTCGGAGTTTCGAACATTATGCTGATTACCGTTAAAGAGCGTACCCGAGAATTTGGCATCCGCAAAGCGCTCGGAGCCAAACCGCTTTCTATCCTTTGGCTGATTATCGTAGAGAGCGTCACGATTACCACCATATTCGGATATATAGGTATGGTGGCAGGTATCGGAGCCACCGAATGGATGAACAATGCCTTCGGAAACCAGACTATGGATAACGGTATATGGTCCGAAACGGTATTCCTGAATCCAACGGTCGACATAGGAATTGCCATCCAAGCTACACTCACATTAGTAATAGCCGGAACATTAGCCGGATTGTTCCCTGCCCGCAAGGCAGTCAGCATCCGGCCGATCGAAGCACTTAGAGCCGATTAAAGATTATGAGAATAGACATAGATACTTGTGAGGAAATCCTCATCACCATCACAAGAAATAAAACGAGAAGCCTGCTGACGGCATTCGGTGTATTCTGGGGAATCTTCATGCTCGTGGCGCTTATCGGCGGCGGACAGGGATTGCAGGATATGATGCAAAAGAACTTTGAGGGATTCGCCACCAACTCCGGCTTCCTTGCCGCCCAAAAAACGGGAGAAGCCTATAAAGGATTTCGTAAAGGACGCTGGTGGGATCTGGAAGCCATCGACATCGAACGCCTCCGCTCGCAGGTAAAGGATGTGGAAGTCATCACCCCTTCCGTTGCCCGTTGGGGATCCAACGCTATTTATGGAGACAAGAAATACGATTGCAGTGTGAAAGGATTATATCCCGACTATCTCCATATCGAATCACAGGAAATGGCATACGGGCGTTTTATCAACGACGTAGATATCCGTGAAGCGCGTAAGGTCTGCGTTATTGGCAAGCGTGTTTACGAAAGCCTGTTCAAACCGGGAGAAGACCCGTGCGGCAAATATGTACGGGTAGACGGCATCTATTATCAAGTCATCGGCATGTCTTCTTCCGAAGGAGATATGAACATACAGGGGCGTGCCTCGGAAGCTGTCACCCTTCCATTCACCACCATGCAGCAGACTTATAATCTGGGCGGACAAATTGATGTAATCTGCTTCACCGTCAAACGTGGCGTAAAGGTATCCGATGTACAACCCCAGATGGAAGGAATCATCAAGGCAGCACACTACATTGCCCCTAATGACAAGCAGGCGCTTATGTATCTGAACGCTGAAGCAATGTTTTCCATGGTGGACAACTTATTCACCGGTATCCATATTCTGATCTGGATGGTAGGTTTGGGTACCTTGCTGGCAGGCGCCATCGGTGTATCAAATATCATGATGGTGACAGTGAAAGAACGCACTACAGAAATCGGCATACGCCGTGCCATCGGTGCACGCCCCAAAGACATCCTGCAGCAAATCTTATCTGAAAGCATGGTTTTGACAACCATCGCCGGTATGTTCGGAATTTCTTTTGCTGTCATGGTGCTGCAACTGGTTGAGATGGGAGCGAACTCCGACGGAGGAGATGCCCATTTCCAGGTCAGCTTCGGACTAGCAGTCGGAACCTGCGCCCTGCTGATCGCATTAGGAATGTTGGCAGGACTGGCACCTGCTTACCGTGCAATGGCTATCAAACCGATTGAAGCGATCAGAGATGAGTAGAAGTGGAGAGTTAAGAAGGGAGAGTTGAGAGTTAAATGAAGAATTAAAAATTAAACATATATATTCAAGATGAAAAAGTATCTGAAAATCACATTATTGGTAATTATTGCCATAATCCTTGTCGGAACGTTCGTATTTCTTTATCAGAAATCCAAGCCTAAAGTGATCGTATATGAAACACTGGCAGCAGAAGTCACGGACCTTGAAAAGACTACAGTAGCCACCGGAAAGGTAGAGCCGAGAGATGAAATTTTAATCAAGCCTCAGATTTCCGGTATTGTAGACGAGGTATTCAAAGAAGCGGGACAGAGCGTAAAAAAGGGGGAAGTAATCGCCAAAGTCAAAGTAATTCCCGAACTCGGACAACTGAACTCCGCAGAAAGTCGTGTCCGCCTGGCAGAGATCAATGCAAAGCAGGCCGAAACAGACTTTACCCGTATCAAGAAGTTATATGAAGATCAGCTTATCAGTCGTGAAGATTACGAAAAAGGGGAAGTAGCGGTAAAGCAGGCACGGGAAGAGAATCAGACTGCCAAAGATAATCTGGAAATTATAAAAGAAGGAATCACTAAAAACAGTGCTTCATTCAGTAGCACCATGATCCGCTCTACCATTGACGGATTAATTCTGGACGTACCAGTGAAAGCCGGTAACTCCGTAATCATGAGTAATACATTCAACGACGGTACTACCATTGCTACGGTGGCAAATATGAATGACCTGATTTTCAGGGGTAATATTGACGAAACCGAAGTAGGACGCATCCATGAAGGAATGCCGATTAAACTGACGATCGGAGCTTTACAGAATCTGACTTTTGATGCTATTCTCGAATATATTTCACCGAAAGGAGTAGAAACCAACGGAGCCAATCAATTTGAAATCAAGGCTGCCATCACTGTTCCGGATACCGTGCAGATTCGTTCCGGCTATTCCGCCAATGCAGAGATTGTGCTCCAGCGTGCCAGCAAAGTACTGGCAGTACCCGAAAGTACGATTGAGTTCAGCGGTGACTCTACGTTTGTATATATCATGACGGACTCCGTACCACAACAGAAATTCGAACGTACACAGGTGACTACCGGAATGAGTGACGGTATCAAGATTGAGATAAAAAAAGGTGTAACCGCTCAGACCAAGTTACGCGGTGCTGAGAAAAAAGATAAATAACTGACATCCAATGAAAGTAATCAATAAAATGATGGCAATCATCCTGTTGAGCGGAACCGGTATCGGTTCTGTTCAAGCACAGGATACCACTCCGCAGACATGGACTTTACGGCAATGCATCGACTATGCCATCGAGCATAACATCGACATCCGCCAAACAGCCAATGAAGCCGAACAAAATAAGATTAGTGTAAACACCGCCAAATGGGCACGTCTGCCGAACTTAAACGGTGGTGTCAGCCAGGGGTGGAGCTGGGGACGTACAGCTTCTCCGAAAGATAACTCATATAGTGATACTAACAGTTCCAGTACGGGAGTGAACTTGAGTACTAATGTACCTCTCTTCACAGGCTTACAATTATCCAATCAATATTCCCTTGCCAAGCTCAATTTACAGGCTGCTATCGAGGACCTGAATAAAGCCAAAGAGGATATTGCAATCAATGTTACCTCTGCCTATCTGCAAGTGCTTTTCAATCTGGAACTGAACAAGGTAGCACAAAATCAGGTTGAGTTAAGCAAAGACCAGCTGAAACGTATTAAGGGACTGTATGATGTAGGTAAAGCTTCACCGGCGGAAGTAGCTGAGGCACAAGCACGTGTGGCACAGGATGACATGACAGCCGTACAGGCGGACAATACATATAAGTTGTCACTATTAAGTCTCAGCCAGTTATTGGAGCTGCCTACACCGGAAGGGTTCATTCTTGAGAATCCCAAAGAAGAACTGAAATTTGAACCTCTAACAGCTCCGGATGACATTTATATCCAGGCGATTGCCTACAAGCCCGGCATCAAGGCAGCAGAATATCGCTTACAAGGTAGTTTAAAAAACATTCGTATCGCTCAAAGTGAATTCTACCCCCAACTTTCTTTCAGTGCAGGGCTAGGAAGCAGCTACTATACACTCAACGGTGAAGCAGAATCCGGTTTTGCCCGTCAATTAAAAAATAACCTGAGCAAATCTATTTCTTTCAACCTGAGTGTTCCGATCTTCAACCGTTTTAGCACTCGTAACCGGGTACGCACTGCCCGCCTACAACAGTCAAACCTTGCTTTGCAACTGGACAACACCAAGAAAGTTCTTTATAAAGAAATCCAGCAAGCCTGGTATAATGCAGTAGCTGCAGAAAGTAAATATAACTCCAGCGAAGTTGCAGTGAAAGCCAACGAAGAATCTTTTCGGTTGATGAGCGAAAAATTCAATAACGGTAAAGCTACTTTTGTGGAATACAATGAAGCGAAACTAAACCTGACCAAAGCACTGTCGGATAAACTGCAAGCTAAATACGATTATCTGTTCCGTACTAAAATACTGGATTTCTATAAAGGAGAAATCATAGAATAGAACAGATTTCCGGCTATTTATCAAAAAGCCTTAAAAATAGAATACATCGGAAACGTATTCTATTTTTAAGGCTTTACTCATGTTTTCAAACTCCCCCAAAAGCACTTGTTATTTATGTAAGAGATTTCTAAAACATATCCACCGGTTCATCCGTTACTATAGAAAGAACCAACAGTTATGAAACATATTATCATCGCAGTGATTCTAATAATTAGTAATGTATTTTTAGGAATTGCAAAACCAATGAAAAGTCAAGCGGAAATTTATTTTGCAGGAGGATGTTTTTGGGGAACCGAACACTTCCTGAAACAAATCAGAGGAGTAGAAAGTACTCAGGTGGGATACGCCAACAGCACTGTTGCCAATCCCAGTTATGAACAGGTGTGTTCGGGCAAGACAAATGCTGCCGAAACAGTGAAGGTTGTTTATGATCCGGAAGAAGTAAATCTGAGTTTATTGCTCAACCTCTATTTTCAGACAATCGACCCGACCAGCCTCAACCGACAGGGGAATGATCGGGGTACACAGTACAGGACCGGTATATATTATATCAATAAAGCCGATCTCCCCGCCATCAATCAGGCGATTCAGGCATTAGCCACTCAATACAACAAACCGATTGCCGTTGAAGTGAAGCCGTTGACTAACTTTTATCCGGCAGAAATCTATCATCAGGATTATCTGGATAAGAATCCGGGCGGATATTGCCATATCAATCCGGCTTTATTTGAAATGGCACGAAAAGCGAATGCTCCCAAGACCGCAAATTATCAAAAACCGGATGATGCCACTCTCCGTAAGAAATTATCTGCCGAACAGTATGCGGTGACTCAGAAAAATGCCACGGAGCCGGCTTTCCATAATGAGTTCTGGAATGAACACCGCCCCGGCATTTATGTAGATATCACTACCGGAGAACCGTTGTTTGTTTCCACAGACAAATTTGATTCTGGTTGTGGATGGCCCAGTTTTTCCAAACCGATTCAGAAAGAGCTGATCGCAGAGAAGAAAGATACTACTCACGGAATGATACGGACAGAAGTACGCAGCAAGACAGGAGATGCGCATTTAGGACATGTATTTACAGACGGACCAAAGGACAAAGGCGGATTGCGGTATTGTATCAATAGTGCTTCGCTGCGTTTTATCCCGAAAGAAAAAATGAAAGAAGAAGGATATGGAGAATATCTGCCGCTCATTAAATAGAACAACCTAGTAAACAGCACCGCTTTCAGACAGATACAATAAAAACGGCGGATTCCCTCGTTTGGGTAATCCACCGTTTTCGTTTGTTAAAACCTTAAGAGAGAAAGAGAATTTCACAATCCCCGGTATTGTTATCTTCCGGCAAGCAGCAAGTCTGCTTCATCTGTTACCGGAATCTGTATATTCATAGCCCAGTTGCCGGCTGATTCTTCAATCCATTTATAGTCATTCCACTTGTAGTTCATATACGCGATCGGCATATTAGCATCATTCAGTTCATAAACACTCTTTTCTACAGAATCATCATAAGCTCTGTGAGAATTATTCCAACGTGCATATACCAATGTGATTTCATTAGAAGAATAAGTATAATCGATCTTGAAATACGGAATCCATTTTTCAGTGGATGAGTCCCACTTGAAAGCTTCTTTAGCTGCTACTCTCTTTTGATCATCATAAGTAAAATCATATTTCATGTGACGATAGAGAGAACCATCCAGTCTGTAAATCACCTTCGAAACAACAAGATCATCTACTGTCTCTTCATTAGTAATGAAGTTATTGTCCTGTGCTTTCAACTCTGTATTGGCGATACCGGCAACTACCATTGCCACTAAAACCATCATTCTGAATAATACTGTAGTTTTCATAATTGTATATTTTTTATTAGTTCAACTTTCTTTTTTTGTTCTTCTGTTTATTAGACGGAACGTCTATATGGAATGGTTGCAACTATCTGAACTTTTTTTCATCTTTTTTGTTGCCCGCCTTCGACTCTATAAATGCAAGGGGTATGCCAAAACGATAAATAGCTAATAATCAACACAAAGAATAAAAAATGAGATGTACGAAAATGAACAGTTGTACGCTCATAAGCGGACACACTAATAAAAAAAGACTGCTTATATCTTGTTGAACAGAATATTATCTACCTTTGCAGCCAATAACTTATTAAAGGCAAAAGATGAAAAAGAACAGCAAAAAAAGTATTCTTCTTCTATCAATCGGAGGAGGCTTGTTTATCTGCCTTATCAGTATCTATTTGAGCCGCAATATGCTTCTGCAAAGCATAACTAACAAGCGCACGACTCATATCGAACAAACATACGGACTGCAAATTCATTATCAGAATCTACAGATGAAGGGATGTAGCGAAGTTACCCTGCAAGGGCTTTCCATCGTTCCCGCCCAACGGGATACCCTTCTTACACTACAATCCGTCAACGTCAGACTGAATTTTTGGAAACTGCTGAAAGGAAATATTGAAGTCCGCAACGTCCACATGAATGGACTGGCAATCGCTTTTATCAAACGGGACAGTGTAGCCAACTATGATTTTCTATTCTCCGGACACCGCCCGGAAGCAACCACAGAGGCAGTCATAGAAACCAATTACGCCCATCGCATCAACCGAATATTAAACTTAATATATGGTTTCCTCCCCGAAAACGGTCAACTGACTCAACTTAATATAACCGAACGGAAAGACAGCAATTTCGTAACAGTCAATATCCCCACCTTTACAATCGAAAACAATCGCTTTCAGTCCACCATCAAGATAAAAGAAGATACGCTGACTCAACAATGGAAAGCAGCAGGAGAGTTGAACAGAAAGGTACATACCCTGCAGGCAGAACTTTTTGCCACAGAGAAAAAGAAAGTTTCAATACCGTATATCAACCGCCGTTTTGGAGCAGAAGTTACTTTCGATACCTTATATTATAGTATGACTAAAGAAAATAGTACCGAAAACCAACTGCAACTTGACGGTAAGGCGAAAGTAAGCGGACTTGATGTATTTCACAAAGCACTTTCTCCCGAAGTGATCCATCTGGATCGCGGACAACTCACGTATCAGATGAATATCGGCAAGCAAACGCTGGAACTGGACAGTACGACGACGGTATTATTCAACCAAATACAATTTCATCCCTATCTGCGGGCAGAAAAGAATGAAAATCAATGGCACTTCACTGCTGCCACAGATAAATCATGGTTTCCGGCCGACGAACTATTCAGTTCTTTGCCCAAAGGCTTATTCAGCAATCTGGAAGGTATAAAAACAAGTGGTGAGCTGGCTTATCATTTTCTATTAGATATTGATTTTGCCCGACTAGACAGCCTTAAGTTTGAGTCCGAATTGAAAGAAAAAGATTTTCGGATAATAGAATATGGTGCAACATCTCTTTCAAAAATGAGTGAAGAGTTTGTCTATACCGCCTATGAAAACGGAGTACCGGTCAGAACATTTCCTGTCGGACCTTCATGGGAACATTTTACTCCTTTGGACAGCATTTCTCCATTGCTGCGGATGTCGGTCATGCAAAGTGAAGACGGAGCTTTTTTCTACCACAAGGGCTTTTTACCTGATGCAATGCGTGAAGCTTTGATTTATGACCTGCAAGTCGAACGTTTCGCCAGAGGAGGCAGCACAATTACCATGCAGCTGGTAAAAAACGTATTTCTCAACCGGAACAAGAACTTTGCCCGCAAATTGGAAGAAGCGCTCATCGTATGGCTGATAGAGACAGAAAGGCTGACTTCTAAAGAACGTATGTATGAAGTTTATCTGAACATAGCCGAATGGGGACCGCTGGTTTACGGTATTCAGGAAGCCTCTGCCTATTATTTCAACAAACGTCCTTCGCAACTCACGACCGAAGAAAGTATTTTTCTGGCTTCTATTATCCCGAAGCCTAAACACTTCCGCAGTTTCTTTGCGGAAAACGGACGGTTGAAAGAGAATATGGAAGGCTATTATAAATTGATTGCCGGACGCCTCGCCAAGAAAGGATTAATAAGTGAAATCGAGGCGGATAGTATCCGCCCCGATATCCAAGTTACGGGCGACGCCCTGAATAGTCTAGTCGGCGAAACGCCGGAGTCCAGTTCTCCTACCGCTGAGGAGCAATAATTTATTAATAAAGGAATAGGTTTTATCTTCTTGAGCTGCTTCCTCTTTCTGAAGAACGAGAAGAAGAACCTCGGTTGCTGTTGCTTCTCGAACTTTCTGAAGATGAGCTTCTTTCTGTTGATCTGCCGGATACGTTCCCTCTACTGGAACTACTGCCGGAATTGCTGTTCCTACCGGAGCTGCTGCCACGGTTTGTACTCGTACCACTACTTGTCGGACGGCGACTGGAATTCGAGGACCCAGAATTCGTTTCCGGACGACGATTAGAGTTCGGAGTACTTGTGCTCGTTCCCGGACGACTTCCTGAATGACGATCTCCTTCACCTCTGTTGTGGTCTCTACCCGGAGTTACTTCCTTATTCGGTTTATCATCTTTGGACGGAGTAGATGGTCTGCCCGGAGTGGACGGTCTGCTTGGAGTAGACGGTCGTTCATTGACCGAAGGTCTTTCAGAGTTGGAAGGTCTTCCGGAAGTGGACGGCCTGCCCGATGTAGATGGTCTGCCTGAAGTGGACGGTCTATGGTTCGTTTCTGGACGAGGACGGGAAGTATTTCCCGGACGTCCCGAAGTATTAGGTCGTGACGTTGCTCCCGGACGTCCCGAAGTCCCCGGTCGGGTAGGTGCATTATGCGGACGAACGGAAGTGTTCGGACGGAAACGTACAGAACCGAAGTCTGAACGACGATAAGAATGGAATACCCGCTGATCTCTTACCCGATATGGCGTAGGATAGTGCACAAAATTATTATATCTTCCCCGATAGAAACTTACATGATGGATGTGAGGACGATAGTGCGCGCCACTGTAAGTCCGGTAATGATAAGGTACACCAAAATAGAATAAACTACGATTTGGATAATTGATATAAATCCGGAAATTCCATCTTCCACCGGTGACATAAATCGGACGATAGAAATACTCAGCTCCCAGGAATCTGCGGTATTGCGCATCGCTCAACACCCAACGAAGATCATCGTTACGAATATCCAGCGCTTCATAGTAATCATCCAATGCCCACTCATCACCCCGTACTACATAATCCATAATATTACGAAGCGAATAAATGAAATCATAGTTAATCTCATACACATCATTATATTGAGGATTATTCAGATCCAGTTCGTATGCCATCTTATCAGTAAGGAAACGTGTCTCCTTACGTACCTTGCTGGTACTCATTCCCGCCATTACAGTGGTACTGGCAGTCACGACTAATAATATAAATAGAATTCTTTTCATGGTTTCATTCTTTTTTAGTTACGTCCGCTATCGTAAGATTCCGCAAACTCCCTCATCTCTCTCTTGTCCATCTCAAAAGTGAAAACATCTGTCAGTATGGAGAAGTTCTTTTTATCTGCGATTTTCGGATAAAGTTTCTTTATCATATTCTTTTTATCTGTCTGAAAAGTACACATATCCACCAATTTACGGCATTGGGCACAAGTGAATCCCGAAGGGGGTACAACTTCATCCAGCATCCTGGTACGGTCAGACTCAAAAGATTTACCTCTATATTCATTGAAGAAACGGTCAAAATCGGCTGAACTCATAGCTCTGGGCCGTACATATCCTATGTCTCCCGGTCGTTGGTCACCGTGGTAAGCCTGGATATATTCCTTCATCTTGTCACGGTCAAAAGACGAAAAGAGCTTATTGACCACCGGAGCAAAATTTTCTTTATCCACTATTTGCGGATACATACGTTTCATCACAGTCATCTGAGCATCCGAACCACTTATCTGATCAATGATCTTTCCGCACTGGGCAGAAGTAAAATTGCAATCCAACAAAACATCATCTATATATTTAATCTGCTCATCAGACATGATCACCATTCGGAAATCACTAAGAAAACGATCAAATTCATCATGCATCATAAGTGTTCTGCGACGGGGACTTTCTTCAACCGAAGGTGTATTGGTTACAATAACAGAAGGAGGCATCACAACCGGAGCCGGAAGAAGTATCTCATCACCATTAAAGGTATCCATACTCGTAACTCTTCCATCTGCAAAATATACAATAATCTTGATCGAGTTGCCGTAAAGCACTGAAGAAATCCGGTGGTACTCCCATTCCTCGCCATCTCCGTCAAAACGTCTGTAATCCGGTTTGCCCAAGATTTTTTCTACATTCTGCCGTGACATTCCCTGCTGAACTTCCATCACTTGCTTGTTGGATACGTAATAAGTAGAACAACTACCGAGTATTACCCACAACGTGAAAAACAGGATTATATGTATCTTTTTCATAACCGTATCGTTTTTAGTGAACTAATGTATGATCAGCGTCCTTCGTATTCCTTGATGAAATCGTTCATTTTGGTCTTGTTACTGGAGAATGTAAGAGTACCGATCACTGTAAAGAAAGCCTCTTTATCTACAATATTAGGATACATCATTTTCATAATCTTCAGCCGTTCATTATCAAAGGTATAGAACTTCACCAGTTGAAGACACTGCTCCGATGTAAAATCAGAGTTCGCCAATGCAGTTGTAATCAACCCCATACGATCTTTTTCAAAAGGCTCATTCTTCACACTATCAAAGAACTTCTTGAAAAGTTGGTCATTCATCACTCTGTCGTAGCGGTTATAGTCCGGACGGTGTCCACCCTGACCGGTTCCCGGTCTTCCGGGTCTGCCCGGACGGATATCTCCACATTCCTCTACAATAATATCTTTTACTTCGTTTCCGTTAAAGTAAACGCGGTCATTATACAACCGTTCTCCTTTCCATACACGTTCTCCCGGGCGAGTCGGGCGGGAAGCGTACACTTCAATGGTATAATTTCCCGGTTTCAGATTGGCAACGAAACAAGTAGTAGTAGGATAACACATCTGCCTTCCGCCAAAATAAACAAGAATCGGAGTATCTCCGCCATCAATCCGGATTCCGCTGACAGACTGCGCTTTTAAAGAAAGGGCAGCGAGCAAAATACAGAAACTTATTATTATCTTACGCATAGCTTATCTGTTTTTAAAATTATTGTCTTTAACTGATATCACAAAAATAGGGTGAGAAAACTCCCCACCCCAATGATTCTCTCTATTCCTGCATAGGGATTTCCCTATTCTGTTTAGGATTCTGCCAAAGTGATGCCGTTCTCATGCAAAGAAATCAATCGTTTCTTATACAAGTCACCTACACCTTTCTTAAAAGTTTTCTTGCTGACACCAAAGGTATCGTAGATATCCTCCGCAGGACTCTTATCGTTCAGATTGATCCGTCCGCCATGTTCCCGAATATACTCCAACAGTGTTTTCGAGAAATCATCGACTTTCTCAAATCCCGGTTTCTGAAGTATCAGGTCCACCTTTCCATCTTCGCGTACCTGTTTCACAAACGCCTTCATCTGCATACCGGTCTCCAATGCACGGAATATTTCATTTTCATACAGCAATCCGCTATACTTATTGTCTATAATCGCTTTGAAACCCAAGTCCGTCTTCTGCCAGATCAGGATATCCACTTCCGCACCCGGAGCATAATCGGGCATATCTTTCGACAGGTAACGTTCTACCTTCGCCGAAGCTACAATACGATAACTTTCCTCATCCACATGAGCATGGACCACGTAAGATCTTCCCACCTGCATTTTCATCTTCTGCTCACTGAAGGGTACAAATAAGTCTTTCATCAATCCCCAGTTGAGGAATGCCCCGAACTGGTTCACCCAAGAGACTTCGAGACAGGCGAACTGCCCTACCTGCACCAACGGAGTCAGTGTCGTGGCAATCAGTCTTTCGTCAATATCCAGATAAAGAAATACATTCAACATATCCCCTACCTTACAGTCTTCGGGTACATAACGGGTGGGCAACAAGATTTCCCCTTCATCTCCTCCGTCGAGATATAAACCGAAATCGACTTCCTTTACCACTTCGAGCTGGTTGAATTTTCCTAATTCGATACTCATATTTTTTTAAATTATTGTTTTTATGAAAGACAAAGATAATGAAAAGCAACAGATTTCACCCAAACATTGTTGAACGGATTATTAAAAATCGGCACATAAAAATCAGCATTAAGAGGCTACATTGAAAATAAACATTATTTTTGTAGAATAAAATGATTAATACGTATGAAAAAACACCTGATACGCAATCTGTTTCTCTTATTTTCCTTTTTACCTTTTATTGAAACCTTTGCCAATTGGAACAGTTTCATTATCAACTTCGATAAGAACCTCTATGGCAAAGGCGCTCAGACATGGGAGATAGCACCTTACGATGATAAATGGGTATTTTTTGCCAACAAGAACGGTATGTTGCAATTCGACGGCAATGTGTGGAACGTTTTCCCGCTGAACAATACTTCAGATGTGCGTTCTGTTTTAGTATCTACCGCTCATAACCGGATTTATGCAGGAGGAATCAATGAGTTCGGCTATTATGAACCGGGCAGGGACGGCAGTTTAAAATATTACTGTATGTCGGATACGCTGAAAGATGATTGCCGCTATCTTGGCAATGTATGGAACATTCACGAAGCAGATAATATCATGTACTTTCAGGGAGACAGCCGTATAGTGAAATATCTGAACGGTAAGTATACCGCCATCGAGATGGATGCCAAGATTGACTGTTCGAGCATGATAAAGGGGATCTTGTATATCGGAACCGACCGGGGAGTATGGGTACTGGTAGGCAATACCCCTTTCCCGTTACAGGGTGCGGAAGACCTGGCATCAAAACGCATTCGTGGCATTATACCTTATAAAAGTGGCGTACTTGTGGTAACCGCCTATAATGGATTGTTTTACTGTGACGGACGCACAATGGAACCATTCGTTACCGGTGCCGAAGACTTCATGCGCGAAAATGAAGTATTCTGCGTGGCGGCAAAAAATGACCAGATTGCATTGGGTACTATTCATAAAGGCCTGATACTGATTGACTGCAAAACCATGAAGCTCAAATATTTCAATGAGAATAACGGACTTCACAATAACACAGTTCTTTCCGTTGCTTTTGATACTTTCGGCAATCTTTGGGCAGGACTGGATAGTGGCATTGACTATGTCTGCCTCACTTCTCCTTTTACGAATCTATATTCATACCCCTACTCTTATGGAGCGGGATATACGGCAGCAGTAAAAGACGGTTCTCTTTATTTAGGTACTAACCGTGGTTTATACTACACTTCCTATCCGGTGCAATCGAACGGTAACCTGCCCGATATCCGTCCCGTTCCGCAGTCAAGCGGCCAGGTCTGGAACCTCTGCCATATAGGAGACGAACTTTTCTGCCTGCACGACCGGGGAATTTTCCTGATTCAGGACAACGGAATGAAACGAGTGACGGACATCACCGGCGCATGGTGCTGTCAGCAGGTCATGAATCGTAAAGGCCTGATGTACATTGGTGTATACAACGGCATTTATCTAGTGGAAAAAACAGATGGAGAGTGGCGTGTCGTCTGCAAAATCGAAGGATTGAACGATTCCAGCCGTCTCTTCGAACAAGAGGATGCAAGAACTATCTGGATGTATAACACAGACCATATTACCCATATCAAGTTATCCGAAAATCTGACAAAGGTCACCAGCGTGAAAGATTATGATACCAAAGACGGCTTTCCTTCAAAAAATCATATATACCCCGCAAAAATTAAAGGTCGTATCTACTTTGCCACACCGTCCGGCATCTATAAACACAACATCCATAAAGATATCATGGAACCCTACCCGGATATGAACAATCTTCTGAACGGTACGGCAACCTATTCACGTCTGTTGGAATATAATGACCATCTCATCAGCTTAAGCCCTTATGAAATATGTATCGCCAATCTGGGAACTTATAAGAAAGGGGCTAATACCAGCATCAATCCTATCCGACAACCCAAGATAGAGTCGGTGCTCAACTTCGAGGCCATCATTCCCCTATCCGATTCATTGCTGGTTATTCCTAACGAAGACGGTTTCGCCCTTTTCAGCATTCCTGCTGTCAGAGAGCAACAAGACCGCAGTCACTCCTTATATATAAAGAATATGTATCTGTCTTATCCCAAAGACTCACTGGTATATACGGCCAATTTCCTAAAGCGAAAACCTGCACTGTCTATCGACTATGCACTGAATTCCATCCGTTTCGAATATGAGCTTTCTTCTTTAATTCTGAGTGACGACACCCATTTTCGTTATCGTCTGAACAAAGGAGAATGGTCGGACTTCACCGTTGCACGCACCAAGGAATACAGTAATCTGCCCGAAGGCGAATATATATTTGAAATCAAAGCCCTTTTCCCCGACGGCACTTCCTCTTCCGATGAAATATCATTCCGCATACTCCCGCCATGGTATCGCAGCGTAATGGCTTACATCTGCTACATCGTTCTGGCTCTCTTCGGTATGTGGGGTGTTTATCGATGGGACGATATGCGTGTGAAGCGTAAAAAGCAACAAGCCATTGTAGAAAAAGACAAAGAACTGTTTGAGATGGAAAAGGAATACGAAGAAGAAAAAGCCCGGAACGAAAAACAGATCATGCAACTGGAAAAAGAAAAGCTGGAGCATGACCTGCAACACAAAAGTCAGGAAATGGCCAACCTGATGATAAACTTCGTACGCAAGAACGAGATGCTGACCGAGATTAAGTCAGAAATAGCCAAAGTATCCGCCATGTTGAAAGGCGAAGGCTCCCGTGAAAGCAAACAGCAGCTCATACTGATCAACAGCAAAATTGATTCCAATATCCAGAGCGACGAGGTATTAAAGCGAATCGAAGACCAGTTCGACCTGATCCATAATAATTTCATGAAAAGGCTTCATGCCAAACACCCCGATCTCTCCAACAATGAACGCATGATGTGCGCCTATCTGAAAATGAACCTTTCTACCAAAGAGATAGCACCGCTTCTGAATATCTCCGTCCGGGGGGTAGAGACGATCCGGTATCGTCTGCGCAAGAAGTTCGGTCTGGAACGGGAAGACAGTTTGACAGATTACTTAAGCAACTACCTCTGACACAAATAGTCGCCCCGACAGATTCGGAAACTGATTATTTTTCTGAATCTGTTGTTGTGACGTATCAAACAAACGTACCCTTTATTATCTAGTTATCAATACGTTACTATAATATGACGTATTGATAGCGTATTTTTTTTCCCGGTTTGACGTATTTATGAATAACATAATTTATCAAGCCGTATACCATTTAGCCTTATGTTTGCATCGTTCGGTTGCGAACATAAAAAGAGTATAGTTAATCTTAATTTAGTAAAACTCATGAAAAAGTTATTATCAGTTTTATTTCTATTAAGCTTCACCTTAGCTGCTGTATATGCACAGAATATACAGATAAAAGGTACGGTGGTAAGTGGTACGGACAACGAACCTCTGCCCGGAGTAAATGTGGTTGTGAAAGGGAATACTTCCACAGGTACAATCACCGATTTCAACGGTACTTTCACATTATCGGCACCCGCCGACGCTATTCTTTCCATCTCTTATATAGGATTCAAGTCACAGGAAATTGCGGTAAAAGGGCATAAAGATATTAAAATTGTCCTACAGGAAGACTCCGAGACATTGGACGAAGTGGTAGTAGTGGGTTATGGCGTCCAGAAGAAAAGCGTTGTGACGGCCTCTATCGCCAAAGTATCCGCTGATGATCTGGCCTCCACAGCCCCGGTACGTATGGACAATGCTCTGAAAGGTTTAGCTTCCGGTGTTACCGTTACATCCTCTTCCGGTCAGCCGGGTGCCGCTGCACAAATCCGCGTACGTGGGGTAGGTACCATTCGTACCGAGAACGGAGCCGCCGATCCTCTTTACATTGTAGACGGTATGCCGCTTGAAGGTGGGCTGGACTACCTGAATCCGAATGATATCGCTTCTATCGAAGTATTGAAAGATGCCGCTTCCGGAGCTGTCTACGGTGCACGTGCCGCCAACGGTGTTATCCTTGTTACCACCAAAACCGGCAAGATCGGCAAAACGAAAGTAACTTACGACTTTTCGTACGGCTGGCAGAGTGCCTGGAAAAAACGGGACGTACTGAATGCTTCGGAATACGCACTCATGATCAATGAAGGTGCGATCAATGCAGGTATCGCCCCAAAATTCAGTGACCCATACTCTTACGGTCAAGGCACTAATTGGCAAGACGAAGTATTTAACAACAATGCTCCGATGATGAACCACCAAGTGAGTGTGAGTGGTGCGAGCGAAAAAGTAAATTACCTCTTTTCTCTGGGCTTCTACACACAAGACGGTATCGTGGGAGGTAACTTCGACCGTTCCAACTACGAACGTCTGACACTGCGCAGCAATACACAGTACACCCTCTTCGACGAATCGAAAGAACGTAACTGGCTAAACAGCCTGAAGGTGACTTCCAACCTCTCTTATGCCCGCATTAAAAGTACGAATTTTGATGATAACTCTACCTGGGGCACACCATTGGGATCGGCACTCGCCCTGTCTCCCATACTGAACGTGTACGACGAAACAGAAGAAGCGATAAAAGCCCAGTTCGACAAATACGGTACAACGGCAGAGTACACGCCTGTATATGACCCACGCAACGGAAAACTTTTCAGCATCCCGGGCGAATTCGGTGAAATGTCCAACCCGATTGCCAAACTTTCTTTGCCGGGCGACAAACACTGGAGTCATAAATTCGTCGCTAACTTCTCTGCAGAATTGCAATTATGGGACAACCTGAAATTCAAGACTTCCTATGGTGCCGACCTCTCTTTTTGGGGATACGATAGTTACAGACCTCTTTATTATCTGCGAAGCGGTGAATCTTCTACCCAGTCTTCCGCTTATTCAAGAAAAGAAGACGGAACCGTATGGCAGCTGGAAAACGTGCTGATGTATGACAAGAGCATCGACAAGCACTCTTTCTCCGTATTGCTGGGTCAATCCGCCAAAAAGAGTTCAGGCTCCTATCTGTACGGTTCACGCAATAACATCACCAATTACAGCCGTCCTTATATCGACGCAAGTACCGGACTGGCAGCCAATGCAGATCGTGACGCCGCAGGTGCTCCTTCGGTAGATGCCACACTGGCTTCAATCTTCGCACGTGCAAGCTACAATTATGACGAACGCTATATGTTGCAGGTGACCGTACGCCGTGACGGTTCTTCCCGCTTCGGCCCCAACAATCACTATGCCGTATTCCCCTCCTTCTCTTTGGGATGGAACCTCACCAACGAAAAGTTCATGAACAAACGCCCGAACTGGCTGACTACCACCAAAATCCGCCTTTCATGGGGTAAGAATGGTAACGAAAATATCGGTAACTTCAAATATACCGTATTGACTTCTCCCGGCAATAATGCTATCTTCGGTTCATCCGAAAACGTAATCAACGGCGTGAAAGCCAGCGGGCTGGCCAATCCCGATCTGAAATGGGAAGAGTCCGAACAACTCGACTTCGGTTTGGACTTTGGTTTCTTCAACAATGCCCTGACCTTTACAGCAGACTATTACAAGAAGAAAACCAACGGCATGCTGATGGAAATGAATATCCCTTTCTATGTAGGTGAAGCTAAACCTATCGGTAATGTGGGTAAAATGGAAAACAGCGGTATCGAACTGGAAGCAGCCTATAAGTTCCGCGTCAGCGACTGGAACTTTCGTGTCAGCGCCAACGCCAGTTACCTAAAGAACAAACTGATAGAATATGGTAACGAATCCGGTTGGGAAAACCTGGACTCCTTCCAAGGAACGGGTGATATCAGCCGCGCCGAAAACGGCAAACCTTTCCCTTTCTTCTACGGATATAAGACAGCTGGTATCTTCCAGAACACAGACGAAGTAAAGGCTTACAAAAACGACAAGGGAGAATTACTGCAACCGACAGCCGTACCGGGCGATGTCCGCTTCGTAGATGTAGACGGCAACGGAATCATTGACGCAAACGACCGTACCGATATCGGTAAAGGCATGCCCGACTGGACATTCGGCTTCAATCTGGGTGTGAGCTGGAAAAACTTCGACCTGAACATGATGTGGCAAGGCACTGCCGGAAACGATATCTACGACGCAACCCGCCGTACGGACATCGCCACCAGCAACCTGCCCTCATGGATGCTGAACCGCTGGACAGGTGAAGGTACCTCCAACCGTATCCCCCGCTTCGTACAAGGTGACAACGTAAACTGGCAATCATCCGACCTTTACGTCTACGATGGCAGCTATCTGCGCCTGAAGAATATCCAGTTGGGATATACTCTGCCTGCCGCACTGACCCAGAAAGTATTCATCTCTTCACTACGCTTCTACGTGGCAGCCGAGAACCTGTTTACTTTCACCAAATATCACGGCTTCGACCCCGAAATCTCTTCCGGCGGAACTTCACTTGGCATTGACTACGGTGTATATCCGCAAGCCAGAGTATGGACAATCGGCGCAAGTCTTTCTTTCTGATCCTTTCATTCTAAAAACATAAAACGTTATGAAAAAATATAAATACATAGCAGTATGCCTGATGGCATCCGTTCTTCTAACCACCGGATGCGCTGACTCCTTTCTGGAAGTTTCATCTCCTACGGACGAAACAATAGACACTTACTTCACCACTGACGAACACATTCAAGAAGCCGTAGTAGCTGCTTATGACCCTTTGCACTGGCCGGACTGGGCATTCGACGAATATAATCCTGTCAATCTGATGAGCGATATCATGGCAGACGACCTTTGGGTGGGTGGTGACAGTAAAACCGACAACCAGCCGTGGCACTTGATGATGAACTTTGAAGCCATTCCCACCAATATGATCTACGGTCTGTGGAAATGTGCATATAGCGGTGTGAAGCGTTGCAACGACGTAATAACCTATCTGGACTGGGCAACCGATGTAACCGACGCCAATCGTGCCTATTACGAAGCTCAGGTCATCGCCCTGCGCGTATTCTACTACAACTGGGTGTGGAAATTCTGGGGCAATGTTCCTTATTTCGACAAGAACCTGACCGCTCCGTATGTTGCAGAGCAACTGACTGCCGACCAGCTATATGAAAAGATGGTCACCAGTCTTGAAGAAGTAATTCAGCTCAACGTACTCCCGATGAGAGAAGATTCCGAAAACTATGGTCGTGTAACCTTAGCAATGGTATATATGCTTTATGCCGAAATCGTGATGTATCAGAATGACGATTCACGCTATTCCACCGCTTTAAAATACATGGAAGAAATCATCAGCAGCCCTCAATATGACCTGATGCCGGACTACACCGATATTTTCAAGGAAACCGGTGAATGGAGTATCGAATCCATCTTCGAGATCAATTACAAAGACGATAATGCCGTACGCGACTGGGGAAGTCCCCTCGTTGCCGGAGGAACTGCCCTGCCGACACTCATCAGTCCGTATATCTGGCCTAATGGAACAGACAATCACGACCGTGGCTGGGGATTCTGCCCGGTACGTAAAGAAACCTACGAGCGCTATTCCAATAACGACACCCGCCGCAACGCCACTTGCTGGAATGCACAAGCCGTGCTTGACGCTCACAATGCGGAACACCCAGGCGATAAACTGTCATACACCACACGCTATCAGGACACCGGCTTCTTCCTTGAAAAATATGCTGCCATCACCGGCAACAACAAAGACCAGAAGTCAAGTTCGGAGCTGAACTGGAACAACAATCTACGCATTTACCGTTACTCGGAAACACTGCTCAATGCTGCCGAACTGATCACACGCGGCGCCGGTCAGGGTGATGCCAAGAAGTATCTGAACCTCGTGCACAAACGTGCCGGACTGGTAACCGAAATAGAACCTACACTCGACAACATCATCGAAGAACGTCATCTTGAATTCGTGGGCGAAGGCAAACGTTACTGGGATTTAATCCGTACAGGCAAAGCTGCCAGTGTACTGGTTCCCGATGCGTATGGTTATCGTACAAACAGCTGGTCGTCAAGCAAGAAATATCTACCTATCCCACAGAAAGAAATCGACGCAGCCAAAGGTACCTTAGTTCAGAACAATTATTAATGTACTTAAAAAGAGGAATTATGAAAAAAATATATAAACAAATCAGCGGAGCATTGCTGATGCTCACCCTTATTCTTAACATCACGGCCTGCTCGCCCGAAAGCTTCACATCACCCAACGAAGCCGGCATTCCGGTGGTATCGGACTACGAAGACTGTATCCGCATCGACGTAAATCAGGAAACCAATTATGTGACTTTCTCTTTTCAGGGACAAAAGGGAGTAATGCCGATATGGATTATTGACGGCAAAAACTATTCTTCTTCATTCAACATGACGAAATATTACCGCAAGGCCGGTGATTACAGTGTAGAAGTGAAAATAGCCAACTCGAATGGAGTAAGTGACAGAGCAATCACCCGAAACTTCCATATCGACAAAACCATCATGACGGGCTTCGGTGGCTTCGACCCGGAAAGCAATTTCAATATATGGCGGACTGCCACAATCAGTGAACCAACATTCTGGTATGCACCGGGATGGAGTCAGATTGCGGACCCGGCCTACTCACTGGTTAACGGTACATACACAGTAACACTGCCCGAAGCAACCAGTGAGACCTGGCAGGCACAAATGCCGATAAAGACGAACATCGCAACCGATGCCGGAAAGAATTACGATTTCTCCGTCATCCTGACTTCTACAATCGACCATCCGAATGTGACGGTGAAGCTGGTTGATGCCACAGAAGATAAAATCTACTATTTCGAAGGCAAAACGCCACTGGTTGCCAACGAGCCGGTCTGTTTCTGGAAAAGCAATATGCCGGGGCTTGACATCGCCAACCTGAACCTCGTCTTCGACTTTGGAGGCAATGCAGCAGGAACAGTGATGACAATAGAAAGCATCGTACTGAAAGATCACGCCAACGATGACGGAACCATAGTACCCGAACAAGAAGAGACTCCGGAACCGACATGGAGTGCGGTAGACAGTGAAGACAACCTGTGGCACAGCGTTACATTCACCAATGAATTTTATTATGCTCCCGGTTGGAATCCGATTGCCAACCCGGCACTCAATATCGACGGGGCAACGTACACACTCAACTTCCCCACGGCAACCAATGAAAAGTGGCAGAACCAAGTTACTTTCATCAGTGACGCACTTACCGCCTCGGCAGAGGAGAACTATGACTTCCGTGTGATACTGAACGCATCTAACGACATCAGTTCCGCCACCATCAAACTCGTTCAGGTAGGAGGCGGAGATAATGACAATATCTTTGTTTTCCTGCTAGAAGATGTAAAACTCACTGCGGGAGAAGATGTAACCGCCAAAGTTATCAATGCCAAGGGAGTAGACATCACCCAGGCGAAACTGGTGTTTGACTTCGGAGGCAATCCTGCCAATACGGAAGTAATAATCAAAGACATCATTTTGCAAAAGCATAAAGATTGATCAAACAAAAGCATGAAACCAATGACAATACTTTCAATCTTCGTCTGTTTATTAAGCGTTCTGTCCTGTGGCAGTGACAATGAAGAAACAGAAGTTGCCGTAATCGACGTATCGCCCGCCCAGCTTTCAGCCACTCACGAAGGTCTCGTCACCAGCGCCACAATAAACTCGGGACTGGAGTGGACCGCTTTCAGCGACGACGCCTGCAAAGATTGGATCAGTTGCAAGATAACTGATAACGGCAGCCAGGGAACAGTTGAAGTCACGGTTAAAGCAAACACCACCTACCAGCCCCGCGAGGGAAAGGTAGTGGTGAAAGCCGGAGCCGCACGCACTTCCATCCCTGTGACACAGGCAGCCCGACCGGAACCGTCGGCCGATCCGGACATTACCGTGCCCGAAGGATACAGACTGGTGTGGAACGAAGAGTTCAACAAAGGGACTCAACCCGATCTCGCCCAATGGTATTATGAAACAGGAGGAAACGGATGGGGAAATAATGAATTGCAGCATTATGTAGCCGGCAATCAAGGCAACGAACAACTCGCTGCCATAAAAGACGGCATCCTCAGCATTATCGCCAAGAAGATAGGCGAAACGGTCTATTCCATCCGTATGAACACCAAAGAGAGCTGGAAATACGGTTATTTTGAAGCCCGTCTGAAACTGCCCACGGGAAAAGGAACATGGCCCGCCTTCTGGATGATGCCGAAGAACTATACGGCCTGGCCGGACGACGGAGAAATTGATATCATGGAGGAAGTAGGCTATAATGCGAACTACGTGTCCTCAGCGATCCATTGCAAAGCCTACCACCACTCCATCGGTACGCAAAAGACCGGCGAGACATTCCTGCCTACCGCACAGACCGAGTTTCATGTCTATGCTTTGGAGTGGACGGAAGACTTCATCCGCACCTTCGTGGACGGAAAGCAACTTTTCCGCTTCGACAATGACAAGGCCAGCAACAGGAACACCTGGCCGTTCAACGCCCCCTTCTATCTGAAGCTGAATCTCGCATGGGGCGGAGACTGGGGTGGTGCACAAGGGGTGGATGAGTCGGCCCTTCCCGCAACTTACGAGATCGACTATGTACGTGTATTTCAAAAAAAATAATATTTGATAGGTATGAAAGTAATAAAGATTTTCTCCGCGTGCCTTTTCCTCCTGCCATTCGTTTCCTGTACGCAAGTGACGAATGACAAAGGCGACACAGCGATAGAGAAGAAAGTAGAAGCTCTGTTGTCCAAGATGACACTGGAAGAGAAACTGGGACAGATGAACCAAATCACCTCTTACGGCAATATTGAAGACATGAGCGGATTGATAAAACAAGGCGGTGCCGGCTCTATATTGAATGAAACAGACCCGGTACGCATCAATGCGCTGCAACGCGTTGCCATCGAGGAGTCCCGCCTCAGCATCCCTTTGCTGATGGCACGTGACGTTATTCATGGTTTCAAAACCATCTTCCCTATCCCGTTGGGGCAGGCGGCATCGTTCAACCCGCAAGTGGCTGAAGACGGCGCACGCGTAGCGGCCATCGAAGCCTCATCCGTAGGTATCCGCTGGACATTCGCTCCCATGATCGACATCGCCCGTGATCCTCGTTGGGGACGTATGGCGGAAGGATGCGGTGAAGACACCTATCTGACTACTGTTATGGGAGTAGCCATGGTGAAAGGTTTTCAAGGCGACTCCCTGAACAGTCCTACCTCGATTGCTTCCTGCCCGAAACACTTTGTAGGCTACGGTGCGGCGGAAGGCGGAAGGGATTACAATTCGACCTTCATTCCGGAACGTCGTTTACGCAACGTCTACCTTCCACCGTTCGAAGCCGCTTCCAAAGCAGGGGCAGCAACATTCATGACCTCCTTCAACGATAATGACGGAGTACCCTCCACAGGCAATTCGTTCATTCTGAAAGATGTACTCCGTTCCGAATGGGGATTTGACGGACTGGTGGTTACCGACTGGGCTTCTTCTACCGAAATGATCGCTCACGGCTTTGCCGCTGACTCTAAAGAGGTAGCGATGAAAGCGGTGAATGCCGGAGTAGATATGGAAATGGTGGGCAACACATTTGTCAAGGAGCTGCCGGGGCTGATAAAAGAAGGCAAAGTCAAAGAAGCGGAGATAGATAACGCCGTGCGTAATATTCTTCGAATCAAATATCGTCTGGGACTGTTTGAAAACCCTTACGTGGATGAGAAAGCCAATGTCCTATACGCTCCTTCTCATCTGGAAGCCGCCAAACAGGCAGCCACAGAGTCTGCTATCTTATTGAAGAACGATCATGAAACGCTTCCGCTACAATCTTCTGTAAAAACAATCGCCATAGTAGGTCCAATGGCAAACGCACCATACGACCAGTTGGGCACCTGGGTATTTGATGGCGAAAAATCCCATACAGTGACTCCGCTGACCGCAATCAAAGAACTGGCAGACGACAAAGTGCAAATCATTTATGAACCCGGGCTGACATACAGCCGTGACAAAAACATAGCAGGTGTGGCTAAAGCCGCTGCTGCCGCTGCACGTGCCGACGTCATACTCGCTTTTGTAGGTGAAGAAGCCATCCTTTCCGGTGAGGCGCACTGCCTGGCAGACCTGAACCTGCAAGGCGCGCAAAGCGAACTGATCTCCGCCCTTGCCAAAACCGGTAAACCAGTGGTAACGATTGTCATGGCAGGACGTCCGCTGACTATCGGAAAGGAAACGGAACTTTCTTCAGCCCTGCTCTATTCATTCCATCCGGGCACCATGGGCGGTCCTGCTTTGGCAGACCTGCTTTTTGGAAAGGCTGTTCCGAGCGGGAAGACACCTGTCACATTCCCCAAAATGGTCGGTCAGGTTCCTGTTTATTATGCTCACAATAATACGGGACGTCCCGCTACGAGAAGCGAAGTACTGATAGACGACATTGCCCTCGAAGCAGGTCAGACTTCACTCGGCTGTACCTCATTCTATATGGATGCAGGTTTCGATCCTTTGTTTCCATTCGGTTACGGTCTGTCTTACACTACCTTCCAGTACGGTAATGTGAAATTGTCTTCCGACAATTTGAAGAAAGACGACGTATTGACAGTCACCTTCGATCTGGAAAATACAGGCAAGTACGAAGGAACGGAAGTCGCCCAACTGTACGTACAAGACATGATAGGCTCCGTCACCCGTCCGGTAAAAGAACTGAAACGCTTCACCCGTGTCACTTTAAAACCAGGTGAGAAGAAAACTGTATCTTTCGAACTTCCCATCAGTGAACTCGCTTTCTGGAATATCGATATGGTAAAGACGGTAGAACCGGGAGATTTCGCCCTCTGGGTAGCACCGGACAGCCAGTCAGGAGAAAAGAATCTTTTTAAAGTGGTAGACTAATTGTTTACACGAGGGGTAAAAAGAGGAAGAGAGGGTTCAGTTCACGTAACTGGCCCTCTTGCTCTTTGAATAAATATAACTTTTTGTTATCAAACAAAACTATTTTCAATGAACAATCATCCGATTAAGTCGTTATCTTTGTAGCGGTAATAAGCAAGAACAGATTATTCATCTTTAAACATATATAATTATGGAATTTTTAACCAACGAGAAACTTACGATTGTAGGAGCAGCCGGAATGATCGGCTCCAATATGGCTCAAACAGCTATGATGATGAAACTCACTCCGAATATTTGTCTATATGATCCTTTCGCTCCCGCTCTGGAAGGCGTGGCAGAAGAATTATATCACTGCGGTTTCGAAGGCGTGAACCTGACTTATACTTCCGATATCAAAGAAGCATTGACAGGAGCCTCTTATATCGTATCTTCCGGTGGTGCAGCCCGCAAAGCAGGCATGACCCGTGAAGACTTGTTGAAAGGAAATGCTGAAATTGCCGCTCAGTTCGGTAAAGATGTCCGCCAATACTGTCCGAATGTAAAACATATCGTTGTCATCTTTAACCCTGCTGATATCACAGGATTGATCACACTGCTATATTCCGGTCTGAAACCATCTCAGGTTTCTACACTGGCAGCACTGGACAGCACCCGTCTGCAGAATGAACTGGTGAAATATTTCCATATTCCCGCTTCCGACATTCAAAACTGCCGTACGTATGGCGGACATGGAGAACAGATGGCCGTATTCGCCTCAACAACCAAAGTAAAAGGTGAACCGCTGACTGATTTCATCGGAACTACCCGTCTTCCGCTGACAGAATGGGAAGCATTAAAAGTACGTGTCATACAGGGTGGCAAGCATATCATCGATCTTCGTGGCCGTTCTTCTTTCCAAAGCCCGGCTTATCTTTCTATCGAAATGATCGCTGCCGCAATGGGTGGACAACCGTTCCGCTGGCCTGCCGGTACTTATGTTTCCAATGGTAAGTTCGACCACATCATGATGGCTATGGAAACTTCCATTACAAAAGATGGCGTTACTTACAAAGAAGTGGCCGGATCTCCTTCCGAACAAGAAGAACTGGAAAAGAGCTACGAACATTTGTGCAAGCTTCGTGATGAAGTGATTGAAATGGGTATCATCCCGGCAATCAAAGACTGGCATTCTCTGAATCCCAATATTGACTAACCAGTATCATTAATATAATAAACACCGGAACTCAACGATATTTTTCCGTTCGAGTTCCGGTGTTTTTCTTTTACCATTACTGCTTGTCTGCAATTAATCCTACACTTTTGAGCACTCCGCACACACCCCCTTTACTACATAATTCACACTATGCAAAGTGAATCCTTTCGGTAAGTCGATAACCGGAATATGAATCTTTTCCAGGCAGAATGTCCGATGGCATTTCTCGCAATAAAAATGTGAATGCAGGTCTTTCAGGACACAGTTGCAGGAATCATCGCAAACGGCATACTTCCACGAACCGCTTCCGTCGTCTATGCTATGTATCAGATGATGAGACAAAAAAAGCGTGATTGTACGGGATATAGTCGATTTATCAACCGTATCCAGCAACGTTTCAAGATCAAGCTGAGACACGGCACGCCCCGCTTCCATCATACTTTTCAATATGAGAAGTCTGATAGCCGTCGGCTTGATGTCTCTTTTTGCCAACTTATCCAGATAAACTTTTTCTTCCATATTCTTTTATTTTATCATTTTCTGTATCCTTACGGCATTCATGATAGCAATCAGTGCTACACCAACATCGGCGAAAACAGCTTCCCAAAGTGTAGCCAGTCCACCGGCTCCCAAAATCAATACCAGCAGTTTCACTCCAAATGCCAGTGAAATGTTCTGCCATACAATCCTTCGTGTCAGTTTTCCTACCTTTATCGCTTCAGCCACTTTGGAAGGCTGGTCGGTCTGTATCACCACATCAGCCGTTTCAATAGCCGCATCACTGCCTAGTCCGCCCATGGCAATACCTACATTACTTAAAGCCAGTACCGGAGCATCATTCATACCGTCACCCACAAAGGCAACCTGGTTCTCCGTATGTTGGCGCAATTCTTCCAAATGCTTCACTTTTCCGTCGGGGAGCAGATCACCATAGGCTTCCGAAATACCCAGCTTCTCTGCAAAGTTACTAACAATACTTTGTTTATCACCGGATAATATCTGAATGTTTTGAATTCCCAATGCTTTCAGGTTCTGGATGGCGATCCTTGCATCCTCTTTCAGACTGTCGGATAATAGCAGATAACCGGCATACTTGTTTCCTATCGCACAGATAACGATCGTATCTGTGATGGAAAGAAGTTCGGGTGGATATTCTATCTGAAATTTTGAAAGCAAACGCCCATTACCTGCCAAAACCTGAATTCCATTTACGGCAGCTTCCAGTCCGAGACCTGCATACTCCTTACTGTCGGTTACAGAGGAAAGTTCGATATCCCGCTGTCCGGCATAATTCACCACAGCCTTAGCAATGGGGTGTGTACTGCTGCTTTCTACCGAGGCTATCATCCGGATTAATTCTTCTTCGGATACACCGGATTCACAGTTACAAAACTGTACTTCAAACGTACCTTTGGTAAGGGTTCCCGTCTTATCAAACACGACTGTATTAATCTTCGTAACAGCATCCAGATAATTTCCACCTTTAAATAAAATTCCCAACCGGGAAGCTGCCCCGATGCCTCCGAAGTATCCTAACGGAATACTGACCACCAAAGCGCACGGGCATGAAATCACAAGAAAGACCAAAGCCCTGTATAGCCAGTCATTAAAAGTAAATAAGAACTGGGGAGTGATCAAGGAATAAATAAACGGCAATAAAACAATCAGAACCGCCAGCCCTATCACAATCGGAGTATAAACACGGGCAAATTTACGGATAAACAGTTCTGCCGGTGCTTTGCGTTCGGAGGCATTCTGAACAAGTTCCAGAATACGGGCAAGAGCACTTTTATCAAAAGGTCTGATCACCTTGATACGGATTACTTTATCGGTAACAATCATTCCGGCAAGTACTTCCTCACCCATCCGGATACTTCGGGGGACACTCTCGCCTGTCAATGCTGCCGTATTGAAAGCAGCTACCTCATTGAGCATCATTCCATCCAAAGGAACTCTTCCTCCTGTCTTTATTTCAATTGTTTCTCCTACTTTTACGCTTTGAGGATTCTCAATAACGACACGTTCATCTCTGACTACTGCCGCTTCTTCCGGACGGACATCCAGCAGAGCTCCGATATTACGCTTCGCCTTATCAACAGCCTTCTCCTGAAACAGTTCTCCGACGGAGTAAAACAACATCACCGCTACTCCCTCCGGATATTCACCGATATAAAACGCTCCAAGCGTAGCTACAAACATCAGCGTAAACTCACTGAAATAGTCCTTATCCTTCATACTCTCCCAAGCCTCTTTCATAACGGGCAGGCCGACCGGAAGATAAGCCACGACATACCATATCAGAGAGAAATATCCTTCACGGAAGAAAGGTAACTCCAGAGCGTTCATGATGATTCCACTTATCAACAGGATAAATGAAAGTCCCACTTTCCAATATTCAGCGAATATTGATTCTTTCTTTTCAATATGTTTTTCGGGTGCACATTCGTGTGTATGTGCGCAACAACTACAATGTCCCATAATCATTCTTTCTTTTTTATCTGCTGCAAAGGTAGCGAATGATTCGTGCAACAAAGTTGCAAAAGAAGACGCCACAGCCAATCTCCAAATAAATATCGTTCAAGGGATTGGCATATAAAGAAAGTTTCCTATTTTTGTATCTAAACAAAAAAAATGGGCACAGCCCCACATATATAAATGGGAATAAGTAATATAAAACAATTATATAGCGAATGGAAATCGCTTCAGCCTCTTAAGCCTGAGGACCTGAAACGTTGGAATGATAAATTCAAGTTAGAGTTTAATTATAACTCTAACCACTTGGAAGGAAATACACTGACATACGGACAAACAAAACTATTATTAATGTTCGGTGAAACTTCGGGTAATGCCAGCTTGAAAGATTATGAAGAGATGAAAGCTCACAACGTAGGACTGGAAATGATAAAGCAAGAGGCGCAGGACAAAGAACGTCCGCTGACTGAAAGTTTTATTCGCGAGTTGAACCGTACCATCCTTGTGCAGGACTATTGGAAGAACGCCAAAACACCCGACGGACAAGACATCCGTATGCAGATAAAAGTAGGCGAATATAAATCACGCCCCAATTCCGTACTGACCGCAACAGGAGAAGTTTTCAGTTATGCTTCGCCCGAAGAAACTCCGGCATTTATGACGAGCTTGGTAGACTGGTACAACCTGGAAGCAGACAAAGGAATACTGACTCCTGTTGAATTGGCGGCGTTGCTTCATTACCGTTATATCCGCATTCATCCCTTCGAAGATGGCAACGGACGCATTGCCCGTTTATTAGTAAACTTTGTGCTGCACCGTTATGGATATCCGATGATCGTTATTCACTCCGAAGATAAATCCAACTATCTGAACATCCTCCATCAATGTGATGTAGAAGCAGGATTAACCCCTTCAGATGGTGCTAATGCCACTTTGAATGATATATTACCATTCGTCAACTATTTGAGCAGTTGCTTGATACGCAGTCTGACACTCGCAATCAAAGCCGCCAAGGGAGAAAGCATAGAGGAAGAAGGTGATTTCGATAAGAAAATAGCGATGTTACAGCGTAGATACTCAGATAAAGCTATCGAAAAAAGCAGTCGTTCCGTAGAACAGGCAAGAAGTGCTTTTTTTGAATTGGCCGTTTATGTGGAGCAAAAGATCAGTGGACTCCAAAAGCTATTTGACAGAACATTTATAACCAACACTCCCACTTGGAACATGGCTAGAAAAATAAATACACCCAATCCTGATGAGCCAATTATCCAGTCACACATTTTATATACTAAGTCAAAAGAGTATGGCTTTGTAGAGGATATCATACGTTTATCCAAGAAATCTCAGGTTGACTACTTTAAGCTAAAATATGATGCAGTAACTTTTCATTTTAATCATTGCCGATATGCAGGCGATAATACTTTTGATTTCCCATTCTGTATTTATATTCAATACTTGTCAGATGGATGTGAAGTAAGCTGTGACATCACATCCGATTCTGTGAAACTGTCTTATAATCCGGATGTTTTGGCTGAAGAAGGCAAAGAATACATGGATACTGCTTGCAACGAACTACTCAAACTACTTGAAGAAAAAATGAATGATAAGTCACCAGAAAACTAAATCAATAACTCATAATCCACCACATCCAGCCAACGGCCAAACTTTAATTTTTCCTTCTCGAAGCAGGATACTTGCTTGAATCCGATTCAGCTATGCCGCCAGCGAAACAGTACAAAAAGCTATCGGCACAACGACGCTCCACAAAATAGTGGTCGTCTATCGTGGCATGGAGATAGTCGTATGTGAAGAAATCCCCGCTTTTCGTTGAGATTTCAGAATAAACACTTATCTTTGCATACACCTTTCTCCCCGTCAGCGTGACGTGAATGTAGGGGAAAGATGTTTTTTATAAATATTGGAATATAAACGTATTACTTCTTCGCACTGAAAGTTGGCTACTTGAATTTAGTGAGAAGTGATGCAACAGATATTCCATGCTGATTGTTATATAGCATCCCTATATATAAAATTGGCATGGATGTCTGTTGTTAATCACTATCACTAAAGGGTCTAGCCAACACCTCAGTCGAATAGTGAAACGACAACAGCGTCCGTGCCTTTCCTTTTTTTTACCCCAACCCCACATCCTTTTTTTAGGGAGAGTGCATGGACGCCCAGTCGTTTTTAGAAGACAATCAAAACAACGAAAGCGATATGGATTTAGAAGAAACACTGGCACTTAAAAGAACCAATCACGAAAAGCTCATCCGGAATATGGATAAAGCTATCAGGAACGAGATGCTCAAATATGAAGAAGCAGAATTCTACATCCGCTTGCAGAGCGAATGTTTCAACCTCTACCCGATAGTCGTTAAAGCATTGGCACTGCAAATTATAGATAACAAAAGGCGTAGCATCTTCTGCTCCATCGTAAAAGGACACAAGCTAAAACGTCTGGCTGACTTTCACAAGCAAACACCGGAAGAAATAGCAATAGAATTCCGTTCTATCGTATGCGAATTGCGACGCAAGATTAATAACGGAGCGTTTACAGCCAAAGAGTCTGTCAATCTCCGGCTAAAAATGGAACGGGATATATTAGAACATAAAATACGGGATTATGATGAATTATGCCAAAGGTTGCAGTTGAAAAACAAAATATTGCACGACCAACTTGACATGCTTCGGGATAATCAGAAAAGGCATTCGAAGGACGAACAAGAAATAACACATGAAAAAGAACAGGAAATAATACGGAAAACAAGAAAAGCATTGCTGGAAGAATTGCAGCGAAAGATGGAAATACAGATAGAAGAACAAACCAAAAACCTGCATCACGAATCTTTCGTCATGCGCTGTATGCAATGGCTGAAAAATGCCCTTAGGCTTCCAACCGTCTCTCACTAGAGTTAATAAAACACTTTGTTATTGTCACTTGTCACTTTTAAAGGATAAGCTCCTTATTATTAAGGCAGTAATGGTGATAATAGGTGGTGATAATAAGGTGATAATAGAACTTTTTCTGGTTTCTATTATCACCTGCTTTTAATAAGAAACAGGATTAACACGCTGATTAACAACTATAAAACAGACTATTCAGAAGCATTATCTGCATGTGTTAAAAACTCCATTTTCAGCGTGAATATGCGTTGTTTATGCCATATATAACTTAATGTATGCCGCCTGCATTAAGCCATAGCATAGTAACCTTAACAAGCTAACAAGGTTTGACTAATATATTTAGTACGTTTCATGTATTCGTTTCACGTGCGTGGACCGTTCGGTTCACGTACATGAACCCAATAGATCACGTACGTGGACTGATGGACCCATGTACGTGAAATGACTTCTTCTTACTGACAGAATACATTAATCTAACCTACATAATAGCCTAATGAACGGTTCTCCTACTATTAATCCCGGGTGGTTATCTTCCCCTTGTACGGATAAATGTTTGTGTATACTATAATAAAAGACAGGAGTTGCCTTAAGCAAACTTAAAGCAACTCCTGTCTTAACTATTTAAAAGTATAACTGATTAAAGTTCCAGTTCTTTCCGATCATTGCGGATAAATTCCAGCAACCGTTCCACCGCCTCTTCTTCGGGTATGTTTTTCTCTACGCAAACTTTACCTTTATAAAGGCTGATCTTTCCGCGTCCGGCACCTACATAGCCGTAGTCAGCATCCGCCATCTCACCGGGGCCGTTGACGATACATCCCATGATGCCGATTTTCAAGCCTTTCAGATGTGAGGTAGCCGCCTTGATACGCGCAATTGTCTTTTCCAGATCATAAAGCGTACGACCGCAGCCCGGACAAGAAATATATTCCGTTTTAGAAGTACGGGTGCGTCCTGCCTGCAAGATACCGAAGGCAGTAGCATCTACTACCGCATGACTCAGACTTCCTTGATTGAACAGGAAAATCCCGTCACATAAACCGTCAAAAATCAATGCTCCCATATCAACGGCGGACTTAATCTGCAAATCTTCCGCCTCGTCCTCCGCATAATGCTGGAAGAAAACAACCGGATTCTCCAGACCTTCCGTCATAAGTTGATGCACCAATGCACGGTGCTCGCCCAGGCGATTCGGATGATTGCTCTGAGAAATAACCACAACTTCGGGATGCACCTTAAGACAGGCAATCACTTCATCCGTTTGCGCCATGTAAGGCATAAACAGGAATTTCAGTTCTGCACTGCACTCGCCCATCAACGGCAACTGCGCATGATTGAAAGCAGGCCATGTTCCGGCCTCCCCTTCCCATACATCGGCATCAAGGATATATTCCACTCCTTCTTCCCGCTGTTCGGGCAACGTTCTTCCGGCATAGATATAATCCGGAGTAAACTGCGGATTGACTTCCGTCTTCCCATCCATGCGGTCGGCAATAACGACAGGGAGATGTTCGCCCCCGATATTCCGCACTGCCCGCGTCTTGCGGCGCGAAGGAGAAAGATAATTAAATTCCGGTGCCTCCATACCCGGGATATACGGATGATCCTGCCTCAACAGAACATAATCCACCAGCTTGCGCGCTACGGGAATTTCCGCTTCGGGAGCCTCACTAAGCGACACACGAATCGTATCTCCCAATCCGTCACAAAGCAATGCACCGATGCCCAAGGCAGATTTTATACGTCCGTCTTCTCCGTCTCCGGCCTCCGTCACTCCAAGATGCAGGGGAAATGACATTCCCTCCTGTTCCATCACGGCAACAAGCAAGCGGACGGTCTTCACCATCACCACCGTATTGGAAGCCTTGATCGAAATCACCACATCCGTGAAATGTTCCGCCACACAGATACGCAGGAATTCCATACAGGATTCCACCATCCCTTCGGGAGTGTCTCCGTAGCGGGACATGATACGGTCGGACAGGGAACCGTGATTGACTCCGATGCGGATAGCCGTATGATTCTCCTTACAGATATTCAGAAACGGCACAAAACGGTCGTGAATCTTCTGTATCTCCTGCGCATACTCCTCGTCGGTATATTCCAGTTTCTTAAAAGTACGCGCTGCATCTACATAATTGCCCGGATTGATCCGTACCTTTTCTGCATATTGAGCTGCTACATCGGCCACTTTCGGATTAAAATGCACATCAGCCACCAACGGAACCATATATCCCTGACTTCGTAGCCCGATATTGATATTCATCAGATTTTCCGCTTCCTTGACACCCTGCGTGGTCAGTCGTACATACTCGCCGCCGGCATCGACGATGCGTTTGGCTTGTTCCACACAAGCTTCTGTATCCATAGTGGACGTGTTCGTCATCGACTGGATACGAATAGGATTGGGGCCGCCCAAAGGTACAGCCCCAATATTTACTTCGGATGTTTCTCTTCGAAAGTAATTGAATAAATCCATCTTTTCAATTGACAATTGACAGTTGACAATTGACAATTGAGAATCGAGAATCAACAACAAGCTCAACAAAGCACCCACAGCGCCAGCCCATTGTCAATTGTCAATTGTCAATTGTCAATTAATTAGTTTTATATTCGAACTTCACTTCTTTCAGTTCTTCGTTTGCCTTTACGATTTTCTTTTTCAGTCCTTCTTTGTAAGCAGCAAAAGCCTCAGCCAATGCGGCATCGCTCAATGCAAGCATCTGAATGGCAAGGATAGCCGCATTCATCGCTCCATTGATAGCAACCGTAGCCACAGGAATGCCCGGAGGCATCTGAATGATGGAGTACAGAGCGTCTACACCGTCGAGCACAGAGCCTTTTACAGGTACTCCGATCACCGGAAGCGTTGTGTTGGCTGCGATGACACCCGGAAGGGCGGCAGCCATTCCGGCAGCAGCGATGATTACTTTAATGCCACGGCTACGGGCATTTTGGGCAAACTCTTCCACAGCCTCCGGCGTGCGGTGAGCAGAAAGGGCGTTCATTTCGAACGGTACATGCATATCATTCAGCAGTTGCGCAGCCTTCTCCATAACAGGAAGGTCGGACGTGCTACCCATGATGATACTTACAATTGGAGTCATTTTCATCTAATCTAAAAGTTATTACATACATTCATTTACCTACCACCTCCCCCTATGGGGAGAGGCAGAAGTACTGTTTATTCAAATTCAGCCGTTCACTACCGCCTTGTATGCTTCGGCATCGAGCAGGTCTTCCGCAGCACTGGCATCAGCAGGCTTCATCTTGATCAGCCAGCCTTCGCCGTAAGGGTCTTTGTTTACCAGCTCCGGATTTTCTTCCAAAGCTTCGTTCTGTTCGAGTATCTCGCCTGCCAACGGTAAGAAAAGATCGGAAATGGTCTTTACCACTTCAATCGTTCCGAAAGTTTCTCCGGCTTCCAACGTTTCTCCTACGGTAGGAATATCAACGAATACAATATCGCCCAATTGTTCCTGTGCGTAATCTGTGATACCTACGTAAGCGATGTCTCCTTCTACGCGAATCCACTCGTGTTCATTCGTGTACTTCAAGTTCTGTGGAAAGTTCATAATAATTAGTTTTTAGGATTTATATTGTTTTTAAAATAAAAATACTCTGAATATAAGGTTGTACGCCGGATGGAGTATCAAAAAAGAGCAGACCAGCCCGACTACAAAACCGGAAAGGACCTCGCCCAAGGTGTGATGCCCCAGCACAATCCGCGCCGAGCCCAATATGCCTGCAATCAGAATAAACAGGCACAACCACACTACCGGATTATAGCTGAACAGCGCACTGAACGAAACCAGTCCCCCGATAATACCGCCCATCCCCGCCATGTGTTCGCTCAGTTTCCATTTCAGATTGACCAGAATGCAGATGATCGATATCACCAGGGAAACAAAAATGATTCCGGTCATATACCAGGGAATATTCAGTTTCCGCATCATCAGCAGGCAGAACACATACGAAATGATAGTCAGCAGGATAGGTACATAACGTTTCTTACGCTCACTCAGTTCCTGACGGGCAAACCCGTTGATCTTCCGGAACAGGAAAATGGTGATAGTGGGCGTCAGTATGGTGAAGCAGTAAACGATTCCCAACACAATTCCCTTATAAAGTATCGGCATGATACGGAGATAAGAAAACAGGAATAACACCAGAAACGCCAGAAACGGTATAGAAAATGGAGTAAACACGATGGAGGTGATCCGTGCCACCCGCAACATTGTTTTATCCGCTATGATATGCTCTTTTTCTTTATCCATCAGCACTAATACTTAATACTTTATAGTTAATACTTTAAACTCACTTTCTCAGTCTTGCCACCGGTATATTCAACTGCTGACGGTATTTCGCCACCGTACGGCGGGCGATAGGATAGCCTTTTTCCTTCAGGATATCCGCCAGTTCGTCATCTGTCAGCGGTTTCTTTTTGTCTTCTCCGTCAATGCATTCTTTCAGAATCTTACGTATCTCGCGTACGGACATTTCCTCTCCGTCTTCCGTCGTATAGCCATCGCTGAAGAAGAATTTAAGCGGATAGATGCCGAAGTTGGTCTGTACGTATTTGCTGTTGCTGACACGGGAAATCGTAGAGATATCCAGTCCGGTACGTTCTGCCACATCTTTGAGAATCATCGGTTTCAGCAATGACTCGTCGCCTTCGAGGAAGAAAGGACGCTGCAAGTCGATAATCGCCTGCATGGTAGTCATCAATGTATTCTGCCGCTGCTTCACCGCATCGATAAATCCTTGTGCCGCATCCATCTTCTGTTTCAGGAACATCATGGCTTCTTTCGACTCTTTGGACTGGTTCGCCTTATTTTTGGTATGCTCCTCCACCATCTCGGTAAAGTCGCGGCTCATCCGGAGTTCGGGAACATTGCGGTTATTCAGGCTTACGTTAATCGTTCCGTCATCGTAGGTATCCACCAGAAAATCGGGAACAATCTGCTGTAGGTTTCTTCCGATGGTTTCTCCGAGCGAAGCACCCGGACGGGGATTCAACTTGGTTATTTCGGCAATCGCCTCATTGAAAGTCTCTTCTCTGACATCCAGTTTCTTAATGATTTTCTCCCAGTGCTTCCGGGTAAATTCTTCATAACAGTCACTGATGATGCGCTCTTCCAGGTTCAATATCGGTGACGGCTTCTTCTCTTCGCTCTTCTTGCGCAGAATCTGTATCATCAGACATTCCTGAAGGTTGCGTGCTCCGATACCTGCCGGGTCAAAATCCTGCAGGATGCACAGAGCCTCTTCCAGTTCTTCTTCCGTAGATTCGATACCGGCGTAGATAGCCAGTTCGTCACAGATACTTTCCAGCGATTTACGGAGCAGTCCGTCATCGTCCAACGAACCGATCAGATATTCCACCAGTTCGCACTGGTGCTCGGTCAGATTACGTTCACGGAGTTGTTCTTTCAGGATTTCATAAAAAGAGGTGGCGTCGGAGAAAGGAATATCTTCCGCCTGCTCGTCCCTCGAGCGGTTGTTTTCCTGCAATTTATAGTCGGGGATATCGTCTTCGGTGAGATAATCACTTAAAGAATCATAATCATTGGCATCGTTATCCATGCCTTCTTCCGGACTGACGCCATCGGCATATTCATCTGTAGCAGCGTCTTCTTTGCCTTCTTCAAGCGCCGGATTTTCCAATAGTTCAGCATGGATACGGTCTTCCAGCTCGACTGCGGGAAGCTCCAACAACTTCACGACCAGAATCTGCTGTGGCGAGAGCGTTTGTATCTGCTGTTGCGCCTGCGATTGTATTTGACGGGAACCTTGTGCCATACGTTTAATGCTTTACAGTTTTTGTTTCTCGCTACAAAAGTAATGAATTGTTCGATATAGCGAAATGATTTATCCGATAAAAGGAGTTAAAGGAAAAACCGGAGGGAGCGGGGAAGACATGGAGGGGGTGTTCCGGAAAGATATTCCCGGCCTCTTCCATGGCGGGACGGTTATTGCTCTGCTGTGAATCTTATTTGCTTTATCTCCTTTGTCAATTCATCCTTTGTTCCTATCTTTGCCATCATAACTTTAATATATACCATTATGTTCAGCAAAGAGACATATACGCAGCGCAGAGCCCTGCTGAAAAAAACATTAGGCTCCGGAGTACTGTTGTTTCTGGGAAACGACGAGTGTGGATTGAACTACGAGGACAATACGTTCCGCTATCGTCAGGATTCTACCTTTCTCTACTACTTCGGCCTTTCGTTTGCCGGGCTTTCGGCTATAATCGACATTGATGAAGATAAGGAAATTATATTCGGTGATGAACTGACCATCGATCATATCGTATGGATGGGGACTCAGCCCACACTGAAGGAAAAGAGTGAGCGGGTGGGAGTGGACATCACCATGCCTTCGGCCGACATTGTGAGCTATCTGCACAAGGCGGTACAGAAGGGACAGGCCATCCATTACCTGCCGCCCTACCGTGCAGAGCATAAACTGAAGTTGATGGACTGGCTGGGAGTGCCTCCCGCGCGTCAGGAGGGTTCGGTGCCGTTTATCCGTGCGGTGATCGCGCAGCGTAACTACAAGTCGGCCGAGGAGATTGTCGAAATCGAGAAGGCCTGCGACATTACGGCGGATATGCACATTACGGCCATGAAGATCCTGCGTCCCGGGATGCGCGAGTGGGAAGTATCGGCAGCCATGGAAGCCGTGGCGCATGCCGCAGGGGGTGACCTTTCGTTTGCTACCATCGCTACGGTGAACGGACAGACGCTCCACAACCATTATCATGGCAATATCGTCAAGCCGGGCGATCTGTTCCTGATCGATGCGGGCGCAGAAACGGAGATGGGTTATGCAGGCGATATGTCGTCTACCGTTCCTGCCGATATAAAGCTTGACCGGCGCCAGCGCGAGGTTTACGAGATACAGAACGCCATGCACCTGGAGTCGGTGAAAGCACTTCGTCCGGGTATTCCTTATATGGATGTATACGACTTGTCGGCACGTGTGATGGTCGAAGGTTTGAAAGGACTCGGGCTGATGAAGGGAAATGCCGAAGACGCTGTGCGCGAGGGTGCACATGCTTTGTTCTATCCTCACGGGCTGGGACACATGATGGGGCTCGACGTGCATGACATGGAGAATCTGGGTGAACTCTGGGTGGGCTATAACGGACAGCCCAAGAGCACGCAGTTCGGCCGTAAGTCGCAGCGTCTGGCCATTCCGTTGGAGCCGGGTTTTGTACATACCGTGGAGCCGGGCATCTACTTTATTCCCGAACTGATAGATCTCTGGAAGGGCCAGAAGAAGTTCACCGACTTTATCAATTACGATAAAGTGGAGACTTACAAAGACTTCGGAGGCATCCGCAATGAGGAGGATTATCTGATAACCGAGACAGGCGCCCGCCGCTTAGGAAAGAAGATTCCGCTGACACCGGACGAGGTGGAAGCGTTAAGATAGTTTTTTTTTTTTCATTAGTTGAAGTATTACTAAGATGTGAATCCAGGTAATACATATTAAGTTTTTATTATGTCCGGATAGTGATCCGGTCGATTTATTTTAAATTTTGTTAATATGGGATTGTCCGGATGTGAATCCGGGCAATCTTTTTTTTTATCGATTTTTTTAAATAAAATCAGGAAAGGATTGTTTTTCTGATTTTAATAAGATACTTTTGTTGAAAATCTGAATCGTTTACTGTCTTAGGCGGAATTTAGTCATTGAAACGGATATTTGCCGTTTACGAAATAAGAATGTTACTGATTCTGATAAGACATTATACGGAGATAACTTAACTTTTTTTTTTTCATAGCATTATGATGTCACTTAGATGTGAATCGGGGTGGCAGATCTCTTTTATAATAAGATAATATTAATGAATTTTTCTAATTGACAAAGATTGTTTGGATGTGAATCCGGGCAATCTTTTTTTTGTTGTTTTTTGAAAAAAAAGAGAAGAAAGAGTTGTTTTTAAAATTTTAAGGGCATACCTTTGGGAGAATTAAATAATTTTCTAATACTAACCTTTACTAATCCTATAAAAACATGAGTGGATTGTATTATAACTTGGCGTTGCGAAACAGTGATGTAGGAAATAAAGAATCTGAAAAACTGTATTATTGTGTTTTAAAAAACAGAGGAATGGTGGACCAGGAAACATTTGTCAATTATCTGAGCCAGATTTCCGGGGTTCAAGAGGCCTTGTGCTTAGCAATGATTTCAAAATTAGGCGCAGCCGTTATCAATTATCTGCAAGACGGGCGAAGTGTGGATATTCCGCATTTGGGTACTTTTAACCTAACGGCGAGCAGTACCGGCGTAAAAACGCTTGATGAGGCGAAAGCATCACAGATAAAGGCCATCAATTTGCGCTTTTCTACTAAAGAAGAGACTGACTTAGTGTTGAGCCGTTGTGCATTAACCCGAAGTGTCTCATTGACAAACTTAAACGATGTAATTAAAGAAAAGGATCCGGGAGGTGATATCGTAGATGATCCCACTGCATAAATAGTATCAAATATTTATTTATAACTTTAGATAAGCCGCTGGAAACAGCGGCTTTTTTATTACAAATAGGATTTCTCGGTAATCTGACTGGGAAATATCAATATGCCGTTCTCAGGGCTACAGAAAAGTGTCATCGAGATGACAAAAAATCATCGTCTCGATCTCGATTTTTAAAGATTGAAATAACAATTTCTTGCTTCTGGTAAAATAAGTATATATTATCCTCTCCTATAAATAGGTATTAAAAGGATACAGGTGTAAACAGGCTCTTCTTCTTTCTCATACTTTATTTTTAAATACTTCTTTCGATTACTTTTGTTTTTACCCATCGATATATTACTTTTGTCCGTTACAGACAGAAAAACGATAAAACCATTCACAAATATTCAATTCATAAACTATGCGTAAATTAAAAAATGTCCTCCGGGCATCTTCATGCTGTGCTTTTTCAATCTTAATGTGTCTCCCGGCCGCCGGGCAGAATGCATGGAGCGAAGCTGACTGCGTGACCCTGCTGGACAGTACCTCGGTAACCGTGCAGCCAAACGGCTCCGGAAGTTTTGCCGTGTACAAATCGTTTAAAGTACAGACTCCCAAAGGGGCAGTGAATAACCATGTGATCAAGTATGATTATGATCCGCTGACAGCCTTTGCCCGTTTCAAACAAGTCACCGTGCAGCGTGCCAACGGCGAAACCATACAGGTGGACGTGACCAAGACCTGCGATTATGCCGCTCCGGCAAGGGCTATTTATTGGGGAGCCCGTCAGATCATGCTCGAACTCGGACGCCTGGAGCCGGGAGATGTCGTTTCCTACGAAATCAGTAAGAAAGGCTTTACTTATGCTCTGCTGGCAGGAGCTGAAGATGATGACGCACGTTTCATTCCGCCCATGCGCGGGCAGTTCTACGACATGGTTCCTTTTTGGGTGAATGAACCCACCCGCCGCAAGGTATACGTTGTCAGTATGCCGATGGAAAAAGAGCTTCAGTTCCAGTTCTATAACGGTGCCTGTACCTCGTCAATGCGTTATGAGGACGGGCGAAAGGTATATACGTTTGCCGTGGACGAAGTGCTTCCTTTCCGGAAAGAGCCCAATATGGTGGATCTTTTTGACGAAGCCCCGAAGCTGATGATGTCATCTACCCCGAAATGGGAGGATAAGTCGCTCTGGTTTCACGACTTGAACGAGGCATACGGCAGTTTTGCCGCACTGCCCGAGGCTCAGAAGAAAGTGGACGAACTGATAAAGGGAAAAAAGACCGAAATGGAGAAAATCGCCGTATTGACCCATTGGGTAGCCGATAATATCCGTTATGCGGGCATCACCATGGGCGAAGGCGAGGGCTTTACGCTCCATAACACAAAGATGAACTACACCGACCGCTGCGGAGTATGCAAGGACATTGCCGGCACGCTGATCTCTTTCCTGCGTATGGCGGGATTTGAGGCCTATCCGGCCATGACGATGGCGGGAAGCCGCATCGAAAGCATCCCTGCCGATCACTTTAACCACTGTGTGGCAGTGGTGAAGCTGGCGAATGGGACGTATATGCCCCTCGATCCTACCTGGGTTCCTTTCTGCCGCGAGTTGTGGAGCAGTGCCGAGCAGCAGCAGAACTATCTGCCCGGCATTCCGGGAGGTTCCGACTTGTGCCTGACTCCGGTTTCGGCTCCCGAGAATCATTATGTCCGCATCACTGCCGATAACAAAATCGATGCAAAGGGCACGCTGAAAGGTTCGTTTACCATCACCGCCGAAGGTCAGTCGGACAGCAGCATCCGCCGCATCTTTACGCAGGGCTGGCAGACCGAATGGCAAAGCACGATGGAAAGCCAGTTGCTCAACGTATCTTCCAAAGCCCGTATGCTCGGAGTGGACTACGGAAAGGTGCCGAAGGATTATCAGGCAGGCCCCATTCGCATCACGTTCCGTTACGAGATACCGGACTATGCGCTGGTCGGTGACCGGGAATTATTGTTGAAACCGATGGTGATGAACAACCTCTATACGAGCGTTCTCTCGTTCCTGCGCATTGATACCGGCTTGGAAACCCGCCAATACGGCTTCCGTGATGCTTGCTCTCGTCTGGTCGAATTGGACGAAACGATTGCCCTGCCGCGGGGATATCGCCTGGCGGGAGAGCCGCGCTGCGAACAAAAGGCCGCTCCGGCAGCCGACTTCGAAGGCTCGTTGCAGCAGGTTGGCAACAAACTGGTGCTGAAACAGAAACTCGCCTTGAAGAAGCGCATCTATCGGGCAGCCGACTGGGAGGGATTCCGTGCTGCGGTGAATGCCTACAAAAGCTTTGCGGATTATTTGATTGTTAAACTCTAAAAAGATGATCATCACACATGACTAAAATATATACCCTTCTGCTCCTCTGCCTGTTTGCGCTGACTCTTCCGGTCACCGCCCGGGAAGCGGAATTTAAGAAAATCAAAGAAAGCTGGACCCTGCAGGCTGATGGTACGCAGGTTTATCGTCAGTCGAAAGTCCTGACGCTGTACACTCACACGGCCATGAACCGCACGTATGGGGAGTCGTTCATTACGTACGATCCCCGTTATCAGACTTTGCAGATTCACGAGTCGTATACCCGCCAGAAAGACGGAAAAATCGTCAAGCCTCCCGCCAATGCTCTGGTCGAAGTGCTCCCCTCGGCAGCGGCCAATGCGCCGGCATTCAATGCTTTGCGCGAGATGGTAGTCGTACACACCGGGCTGGAACTCGGAGCTACCATCTATCTGGACTATTCCATTACAACCAAACCGGGATATTTGCCGGGGATTCAGATCTGCCGGTTGCTGGAGCACTCTTCGCCGGTGAAGGAGTACGAGATCAGCATCACCGTTCCCCGGGGGCAACATTTGGAATATGCCCTTAACAACCACAAGGCGAAAGCTTCCGTAACCGAATCCGAAGGGATGAAGCAAGTCAGCTGGACCCTGAAGAATCTGCCCGCCCTCAGCCGTGAGCCGCAGGTGTCGGTGATCGGCGGTGATTTGCCTCTGCTGACTGCCACGACTGAGGAGAAACCCCTGGCGTTTCTGACGTCACAATGGCAACCGGAAGGAGATGCCGGGATTCGTGCGCTGGCCGGAAAACTGACTGCCGGAGCGAAGGACGATAAAGAAAAAGTAACCGCGATACGTGACTATGTGATTGATAATCTTTACTATTCGTCCCTCCCGTTGGCGGAAAGCGGTTATCGCATCCGTCCCGCCGCAGAGGTGATCCGTTCGGCATACGGCACGGAGGCCGAGAAGGCGAATCTGATGGCCGCATTGCTGAAAGCGGCCGGACTGAAAGCCGGGATAGGGGCGGTCTGCGCTCCGTCCGAGAATACGGCATCACTGGGAGTAGGCAGCATCCGCGAACTGTTTGTGTGGACCGACGCCGGAGGCAGCCAACAGGCTCTGTCACTGAAAGGCAAAACTCCCTCAGCCGTTTCCTGGCAGAAAGATTATGCCTATGTAGCTTCATTGACGCAGCCGTTTGAACTGAATCTTCCACCGGTTACCCTGAGAAAAGACTATGCATTGCAACCCGACGCGGCAAATGCCAAAGATGACTATCTGGTCTTCACCCTCCCCGTAGAGCGTGGCAGCCTGGCCGGTTCCCAGTACGTCCGGTTCAATAGCAAGCGCACTTCGAACCTTTTGTTGCCCGGACTGGCGGATGAATCTTTCACCTATACCATAGATACTCCTGCAGGTATGGAACCTGTCACTCGGCCGATGGAGAAGAAGATGGACAATGCCGTAGGTACATTAACCATTTCCATCCGTCCCGAAGGAGCGAAAACGCGAGTGATCCGGAGCCTGAAGTTGAAGAAACAGATGATTCGCCCGGCGGATTATGCCGCTTTCCGTCAACTGATGACAGAGTACGGGGCAGTGGACGGGCTGACGCTGGTGTACAGAAAACCTCTTCCCTGATCCCTCTTTTCGACAGGAAGAGACAGTATATGTGTGCTATTATTCAGATTTAATAACTCAAAATATAACAATGAAGATGTAGCGGGAGCTGCCCGCAAAGAACATAGGCCGGTATCCGGCGGAACGGTCTTCAAACGATAAGCGGTGATTCGTGGAAAGAGGATGTGTCGAAACTCGCATTCACCACAGATTACACGAATGTATACAGATGGATACTGTTATCTATCAATAGATTAAGTTCGTCCTGTGAAGTTCTGTATCACTCTGTGGTGAGTTATGGCATACTCCCGTTCTGCAGGTCACGCTCCGTAGAGCTCCTCTCCTGTGCCTCTCTGCCTATGCAGCTCTGTGGCGAAACAGGCTTCCGCAACATCTTTTAGGGAGGAACCCTTATGAGAAAACTATTATTGCTCTTATTTTCAGCACTTTTTGTGCTGTCAGCCCAGGCTGAAGATGTGCTGCGCCTGATGACCTACAACGTCCGTAACGCCAATGGCATGGACGGTATATGCAATTATCAGCGTGTAGCCAATGTGATCAACAACGCCCGTCCGGACATCGTTGCCATCCAGGAACTGGACAGCATGACTGCCCGGAGCAACCGGACCGATGTTCTCAAGGAACTGGCGGAACGCACTCAATTGCATCCCTGCTTTGCGCCTGCCATTGATTATGACGGAGGAAAGTATGGCATCGGTATACTTTCGAAAGAGACTCCGCTCCGTGTGCAAACCTTCGCCCTTCCGGGACGTGAAGAGGCACGCACGCTGCTTGTCGCCGAGTTCCCGGAGTATGTCTTTGCGTGTACGCACCTTTCTCTGACCGAAGAGGATCGGATGAAGTCTCTCGAAATCCTGAAGTCCGTTGCAGCCAATACCCGGAAACCTTTCTTCCTTGCCGGTGACTTCAACTCGGATGCCGACTCCGGCTTTATCAAAGATTTGAAGAGTACATTCCAGATACTTTCCAACCCGAAGCAGCCCACTTATCCGGCTTCCGAACCGAAGGAGACGCTCGACTACCTGATTGCTCTGAAACAGGAAACGCCTACTTTTGTTGTCAACTCGGCCCGGGTGATCGATGAGCCTCTGGCGTCCGATCATCGTCCTTTGTTGGTAGAAGTACGGATGGCGGTACCCGAGAATCGGATTTGCCGTACCAAACCCTATCTTCAGAATCCCGTAGGAGGTGGAATCACAGTGATGTGGCAGACCAACGTGCCGGCCTATTGCTGGGTGGAGTACGGCACGGACCCTTCCAACCTGAAGCGCGCACGTACCCTTCTGGATGGTCAAGTTGTTTGTGGCAATACTCTTCACAAGATTCGCCTCGATAGTTTGCAGCCCGGACAGAAATATTATTATCGTACCTGTTCGCAGGAGATCCTGCTTTACCAGGCCTACAAAAAGGTGTTTGGCAATACAGCCCGTACAGAACTCAGGGAGTTCACGTTACCCGCAGCCGGTGATGACAGTTTTACGGCTGTGGTGTTCAACGACCTGCATAAACAATCGAAGACGTTTCAGGCATTGTGCGAACAGATAAAGGGGATTGACTATGATTTTGTAGTGTTCAACGGCGATTGTGTAGACGACCCCGCCAATCACGATCAGGCAACAGCCTTTATCAGCGAACTGACCGAAGGCGTGGAGGGTGACCGCGTACCTGTCTTCTTTATGCGCGGCAATCACGAGATCCGGAATGCCTATTCGGTAGGCCTGCACAGCCTGTTCGATTATGTAGGCGATAAGACTTACGGCTCCTTCAACTGGGGAGATACCCGTATCGTAATGCTCGATTGCGGTGAAGATAAGCCGGATGATCATTGGGTATACTACGGACTCAACGACTTTACGAAGCTGCGTAATGACCAGGTAGGATTTTTGAAGCGTGAGCTCGCTTCCAAAGAATTTAAGAAAGCCGCTAAGCGGATTCTGATTCATCACATTCCGCTTTACGGAAACGACTACGAGAATCTGTGTTCCGGGCTTTGGGGTAAACTTCTGGAGAAAGCACCTTTCAATATCAGCCTTAACGCGCATACACATGAATATGCCTATCATCCCAAAGGCAGCCTTGGCAATAACTTCCCGGTGATTATCGGTGGCGGTTATAGCATGAAAAGTGCAACGGTAATGGTGATTGAAAAGAAGAAGGACATACTTAAGGTGAAAGTACTCAATACCAAAGGAGAAGTGTTGTTGGAGCTTACCGTCTGATAACGTCTCCCCCCGAAAAAAATAGCGGGAGAGGATGTGTTTAAATCCTGATTTAGAAAGGGAGAGCTTCTCATTTGAAATTTGTCTGCCCTTATGAACAATGAAAAGAGCCATGTCAAACTCTATTTTTGAGTAATGATATGGCTCTTTTATGTTTATGGATTACAGTCTGTAACTTTTTAGAGTGCTCACTTTAGTTGCGGCACATTCACTTCTTTTATTTAATTATGTATGTAATTCGAGTACAAACCTGCTCCCCTTGGTGTAACTGGTATCCAGTGTCAGGCTGCCGTTCATTTTGGTTGCTATCAGGGCGCAGATGGGTAGTCCTAAACCGTCTCCTTCTGTCAGGTCTTTGATTTCAGTGAAGGGCTTGAACAGGTTCTCTTGTTTCTCAACGGGAATACCCGTACCGGTATCCGATATAATGAATTGGTGCGTATGTGCGCCTCTCTTTTTGAAATCAAGGAATATCTTTCCGCTTTCGGTATATTCCGCAGCGTTCTTCAGCAAGTGAATCAAGATCCGTTCCAGTTGTTCAGGATTGGTCTTGATCTGGAGTTTGGCAGCATTGACTACGGTCGAAACTTCGGGTTGTACAAACTCTTTCACCTTATCCATGGTAGCTTCACAGAAAGTATTTACGTTGATCTCCTTCATTTCATAAGGTTCAGTCAGAGAGTTTTCCAATGTGGAAAGTTCCTGTATATCATTGCTGAACTTCTTCAGGGCTGCTACTTGTCCTTGCATCTGCTGTGCCTGTTGAGGTGCTTTGTCCGACAGCTCGGCGGCAGAAGAGGCGAGTGTATCCAGCGTAGGTTCCATCTGTGCTGAAATATTCTGGATAAACTGTGTCTTCAGTTCATTGTGTTCATTGGCTATCTGTACGCTCTTTTTCAGTTTCCGGTTACCGGCAATGAAACGAAGCAGTACGATGGCCACAAATATCAGACCGGCAATCAGGATTACTACCAGTGTGCACAGCCCGACGATCATATACTGTTTGCCCGAAAGTGTGTCTTCTTTCTCCTGAATGATCTGCTGGCTTTCGTCATACTTGCGTTTCAGTACGTTCAGTTCGTCTTGTGCCGTCATTGCTTTTACTGAATCGGTCCAGACGATGAAGTTCTCGTAAGTGCGGGCCACCAGTGAGGCATTGTTAGATTTACGTCCGATGGCAATCAGTTTTTTATAGCATTCGTTGACCTTATCGTAATTCTTTTGGGCTTTATATTGGTTGATTAATTTCTGAAAACACGCGTCTCCCTGAGTGTTTTGCCCGAATGTGTAGTAATAACTTGCCTGTGTGTATAGTAGGTTCTCGCTTAATGAATCGTTCTTGGCCAGGCCTGCGGTTTCTGCCAGCTTATCCAATTGAATTTTAGCCTGCGCCGCATTCTTTAGTCCGATGTACATCTGCAGTCTCTCTTTGGTGATTTGGAAACGTAGCGGGTAAAATTGTTTCTGCTGTTTTTGTTCACCGGCCCAGACTAGCTGATCCATTCCTCTACAGAGGTCGAATGCCTCTTTGTAATAATTTTCACGATGGTACAGAGCTGCTCCCTGAATTCCGCATTCCACGGCTTTCGGATAATTTTCCTGCGTTGCGAAAGCGCCATAGGCCTGGATGAAAAGATAACGCGCCTTAGTGTATTCTTTTTGTTCCAGACTACTCTGCGCTTGTTTCATCAGTTCATTTGCTCTGTTTTGTGTGCCTTGTGCATCGACGATTGTGCTAAAACAAACGAGGATGGTCAGGATTAAAGTCGATATTTTCATGCGATTTGGTTTTAAACAGTGACAAAGTTAAAAAATCTTTGTAGAAACCTCTCATTTCCCCCTCTTATTTTTCATTTCTTCTTTGATTCTTCTTCAAAGAGGAATGGCGGGCATTACCGGTTGGTTGAAAGGTGGATAAAATTTGATAATTCAGGCATAGATTCTACAAATAAGGCTCTCTCCGGAGCCGGTATTTGTAAAGTCTATGTCTGATAATGATTTGGAATATGGCTCTATCTAATATTTAAAACTGCTTCCTCCCAGGAATTCTCTCAAAAGTGAGGTCGGAGGAATCTCCTTATCCTGTACAGGAGTGAAATATTTGATAAACTTCAGCAATCGGTATGCTTCAGCATATTCCGGACAGTTACGTGGCACGCTGGTAAGAATGGGCTCGGCATGACAGCGGAGCACGGCAAATTCAAATAAAAGGGCGGAGTTGAACATCACATCGGCATTCTCCTGATAAGGGAAAATCCATTTATCTTCTCCGGCGCGTACGCTGGGCCAGCGTGAGATAGTCTCTTGGGCAGAATAGCCGCGATAGTTGAAGTCCCGGATAATACGGCGCAAAAGTCGGTTGTCCGTCGTTGGGATCCAGTTATGATCGTCCAGCGAGATGGTTGTCAAGGCAGAGACGTATATTTTGAACTTATTTGCTGCCGGGATTTGCGGAGTCAGTTCCGGATTAAGGGCGTGTATTCCCTCAAGAATCAATACCGTATGTTCGTCGATCCGCAATTTATCACCTTTATATTCTTTTTTTCCCAACATAAAGTTATAGCGGGGCAGTTCTACTTCCTCGCCACGCAACAAAGCCTGTAGTTGTGTATTGAATAACTCCAGGTCGAGGGCATAAAGGGATTCATAGTCATAATTGCCGTTTTCATCCAATGGAGTGTCTTCACGGTCTACAAAATAATTGTCCAGTGAGATGGGATATGGTTTCAGGCCGTTGGTCATTAACTGGATGGAGAGTCGCTTACTAAAAGTTGTTTTCCCGGATGATGACGGTCCGGAAATCAACACCAGTTTTACACGAGTCCCGTTTTCTCCGCGGTGGAAAATGCTATCGGCTATTTGTGCTATTTTCTTCTCTTGCAGAGCTTCTGCCACATTGATCAGGTCCGTGGCATGTCCCTCTTCACAAGCAATATTGAAATCTCCTACATTGTTCAATCCCATGATGTAGTTCCATCGCAGGTGCTCTTTGAAAACATCGAGCATTTTCTCCTGTTTTACCACATCTTCCAGTACAGATGGGTTTTCTTTGTTAGGAATACGCAGCAACAGTCCGTCGTAGTATTTAACGAGGTCGAATAAGTGGATAAATCCTGTACTTGGGAGCAGATTACCGTAATAATAGTCGGCAGTACCTCCCAAAGTATAATAATAGGTATAGATAGAACCGGAAGATTCGAGTAATTTTACCTTGTCATTCATGCCCCGTTCACTGAATACACGTACGGCTTCAGTTGTATGACACTCAATGCGGTGATAGGTAATGTCTTCCGCTATAATTTCCTGCATACGTTTCTTTATTTGTGACACGTCTTCAAGTGTGACGGGGCGCCCGATCCGCAAATTGCAGAAGTATCCTTTGGATACCGGGTGCTCCACAAAAAGTTTGCCATTCGGAAAGAGTTCGCTGACAGCTTTGTAGAGCACAAAGCAGAGAGAACGCACATACGTACGCATTCCCGAAGAATCTCTTACATCCAGAAACTCTACATCTTTATTGTTATATACACGAAAATTGAGTCCTTCAGAGCGATTATTTACTTTAGCACTGACTACCTGATAAGGAAAATTAAGATTAAAACCGTAATAAATATCCAAAAGTGAGCTCCCAATAGGGAATTCTTTAGAAATATTATTATTTTTGCAATATATTTGTAACATCTGTTTCATTTCACGTCATTTTGGGGTGAATAGTACGGATAAATATATCACATAATTGCTAAGAAGACAAACAACCACTAAAATAATTATAGATGGAATATTCTTTTTATGATTTTTTAAAGCTCATTGGCTCGTTAGGACTTTTTCTTTATGGAATGAAGATCATGAGCGAGGGCTTACAGAAAGTCGCAGGTGACAGATTGCGAGGAATTCTGACAGCAATGACTACAAACCGGGTAACGGGAGTTTTAACAGGTGTGTTGATCACCGCCCTTATCCAATCTTCTTCGGCAACGACGGTGATGGTGGTCAGTTTTGTAAATGCCGGTCTGCTGACATTGGCCGAATCCATTAGTGTGATAATGGGTGCTAATATCGGTACGACAGTCACCGCATGGATCATTTCTATTTTTGGGTTTAAAGTCGACATGGCTGCTTTTGCCCTTCCTCTTTTAGCCATTGCCCTTCCTCTTATTTTTTCGGGTAAAAGTAACCGTAAGTCTATCGGTGAATTTATCTTTGGTTTTTCTTTCCTCTTTATGGGGCTTTCGTACCTCAAAGCAAATGCCCCCGACCTGAATGCCAATCCGGAAATGCTGGCTTTTGTACAGAACTATACAGATATGGGATTTTTCTCGGTTCTGCTCTTTTTATTTATCGGTACTATTCTCACTATGATCGTACAGGCTTCCGCCGCGACGATGGCTATTACTTTAATTATGTGTGCCAACGGATGGATCAGCTTGGAACTGGGTGCCGCATTGGTCTTGGGTGAGAATATCGGAACTACTATTACAGCCAACCTGGCTGCCCTGACTGCTAATTCACAAGCAAAACGTGCTGCTTTGGCTCACTTTGTTTTCAATGTTTTTGGTGTGATCTGGGTGCTGATTATTTTCCATCCTTTTATGGTATTCGTCAATTGGGTGGTCGATACCTTCTTCCATCCGGGAAGTGCAGAGGTGGCTATTTCTTATAAGTTGTCCGCTTTCCACTCTATTTTTAATATATGTAACGTCTGTCTGCTGATCTGGGGAGTGAAACTGATTGAGCGTACCGTGTGTGCCATTATTCGTCCCAAGGAAGAAGATGAAGAGCCACGCTTGCGCTTTATTACCGGAGGTATGCTTTCTACGGCCGAATTATCCATACTTCAGGCCCGTAAGGAGATTCATCTGTTTTCCGAGCGTATTCATCGTATGTTTGGTATGGTACAAGATCTGTTGCATACTGAAAAGGATGATGACTTCAATAAACTTTTCAGCCGGATTGAGAAATACGAGAATATCAGTGATAATATGGAATTGGAGATTGCCAATTACTTGAATCAGGTATCTGAAGGGCGTTTGAGCTCGGAAAGTAAGCTTCAGATACGTGCCATGCTTCGTGAGGTAACCGAGATTGAAAGTATTGGTGACAGTTGCTATAACCTGGCACGTACCATCAGCCGGAAGCGTCAGACCAATCAGGATTTCACAGAGAAGCAATATGAGCACATTCATTTCATGATGAAACTGACCAATGATGCTCTGTCGCAAATGATTGTCGTGGTCGAGAAACCCGAACATCAGAGTATCGATGTTAATAAGTCATTCAATATTGAGAATGAAATTAATAACTATCGTAACCAACTGAAGAATCAGAATATCCTGGATGTGAATAATAAAGAATATGATTATCAGATGGGCGTTTATTACATGGATATTATCGCCGAATGTGAAAAACTCGGTGACTATGTAGTAAATGTAGTAGAAGCGAGCAGTGACGTAAAAGAAAAGAAAGCGTCTTGAGAAAAGTGATGAACGATGAACGATAAAGCGTGTAATTGAGAGTGCTCATCGCTTATCGTTCATCGTTAATGAATCGTTTAGCCATTATACGGTTCGAAATCTTCTTTTCCAACTCCACACAGAGGGCATACCCAATCATCAGGAATATCTTCAAACTGTGTTCCGGGTTCGATTCCGCCTTCCGGATCACCTATCTCCGGATCGTAAATGAAATCACAAACGGTGCAAATGTACTTCATGTCGTCTCTTTTTTTAAGTTTATGCAAATATAACAAAAGTATCGGACGTATTGTTCATTTATTTTTTCTTTTTTCATTAATAAAGCACTACCTTTGTCTGTAGCAACAAAACATTAATCAAGGAATTATAAACTATGATGTGGCAGATTGTATTATCACTGGTATGTGTGGCTTTTTTAGGAGCTATTCTGTGGGAAAAGAGACAAGGTAAGTTAATGCAATCTGCATCGGACCGGAAACTGGAGAATGTAAATTGTCTGTTTGATGCGATTCTGACGCATATTCATGCATATGTTTTGGTAATCGATTCTGATTTCAAAGTCCTGAAAACTAATTATTATGATTTGACTCATCTCAGTCCGGACGGTAAAGAGAAGCGTGTAGGTGATCTGTTGCAATGCCGGAATGCCTTGTCTGCCAAAGGGGGATGCGGAACCCATGCTTTTTGCCAGGAATGTCCGGTGAGGGGAGCAATAGGAAACGCTTTCCGCCAGAAGAAAGAATTTACTGATTTGCAATCATCACTGAATATTGCCATAGACGAGCATGAATTTGTAAAGTGCGACGTAATGATCTCGGGAGTATTTATGACTCTGGATAGTGAAGAGCGCATGGTGCTGACGGTGCATGACATTACTTCGATTAAACAAACGGAAGAGGCGTTGGCTGAAGCGAAGGAAAAAGCGGAAAATGCAGATCGTTCCAAGTCCGCTTTTCTAGCCAATATGAGTCATGAAATCCGTACGCCGCTGAATGCCATCGTCGGCTTTTCCGAACTGCTGGCAGCGGCCAATACAGAAGAAGAAAAGCAAAAATACCTGGAGATACTCCATACGAACAGCGAATTGCTATTACAGCTGGTTAATGATATTCTTGATTTGTCGAAGATTGAGGCCGGTACATTGGAGTTTGTTTATTCTGATGTCGATATCAACTTGTTACTGAATGATTTGGAACAATTGTTCCGTATGAAGATAGGCTCTAACTCGCCTGTACAGATTATAACAGAGTCCGGGTTGCCCTCGTGTATGGTTCATACGGATCGTAACCGAATTGCTCAGGTTGTGTCCAATTTTGTATCTAATGCAATCAAATTTACCACAGAGGGCAGTATCCGTATCGGATATCAGTCTTTTGAGAATGGACTTCGGTTTTATGTTAGCGATACCGGTTCGGGTATTTCGGCGGATAAATTGGAGGGTGTCTTCGATCGTTTTGTGCGTTTGCAAAGTGATAAAAACGGTAACGGACTCGGACTCTCTATCTGTAAGACGATTGTAAATAAGCTGGGTGGGGAAATCGGAGCCGATTCTGAGGTAGGCAAAGGAAGTACCTTTTGGTTTACATTGCCCGAACATTCCGATATTAAACCCAAAGTCATCATTGAGAAAGAGCAGGAAGAATTGCCTTCTGCAGTACGGGTTCCGGTTATCGATGCAGGAAGTGATAAAAAACTGAGCATACTGGTGGCCGAAGATATGGAAGACAATTATCGTCTTTGCGAAGCTATCCTCGCTTCACGTTACGAATTACATTGGGCTCACAATGGTGAAGAGGCCATTTCTCTTTTCCTGAAATTCCAACCGGACATTATCTTGATGGATATCCGTATGCCTGAGGTGAATGGCTACGAGGCTACGGAGGCTATCCGACAGATGTCGGCTACAGTGCCTATCATTGCTCTTACTGCTTTTGCGTATGAAGAAGACCGCCAGAAAATCATGCATAGCGGCTTTACCGATTTCCTGACGAAGCCCATTTCGTCAAAAGTACTGTTGGGAAAACTGGAATCCTTAAAAAAGATTTAAGAAACATCTTATACCGGATTTATGTTGTACTTTTGCAACTTCTAATTTAATGTATGTATCTGCATGACTGCAAAGAACGACGATTATTTTCATTTGGGCCTGACTGATCAAGAAGTTCTCCAAAGCCGGGAGAAATATGGTGCCAACCTACTGACGCCTCCTAAGCGTCCTTCGCTCCTGAAGCTTTATTTGGAAAAATTTGAAGATCCTGTTGTACGTGTGCTGCTTATTGCAGCTGTATTCTCTCTTATCATTTCCGTTATCGAGAATGAGTATGCCGAAACGATCGGTATTATAGCCGCTATCCTGTTGGCAACCGGTATCGGTTTCTATTTCGAATACGATGCCAATAAGAAATTCGATTTACTGAATGCCGTTAATGAAGAGACTTTAGTAAAGGTGATTCGTAACGGGCGTATTCAGGAGATTCCGCGTAAAGATGTGGTAGTAGGTGACATTGTGGTATTGGAGACCGGTGAAGAGATTCCCGCAGATGGCGAACTGATAGAAGCTATTTCTTTGCAGGTGAACGAATCGAACCTGACCGGGGAACCGGTGATTAATAAAACAATAATCGAAGCCGATTTTGATGAAGAAGCTACGTATGCTTCCAATCTGGTGATGCGCGGTACAACTGTGGTCGATGGTCATGGATCGATGAAGGTACTTCGTGTGGGAGATGCTACGGAGATTGGGAAAGTGGCACGTCAGAGTACGGAACAAACTACGGAGCCTACACCATTGAATATCCAGCTGACCAAATTGGCCAACCTGATCGGTAAGATCGGTTTTACCGTAGCCGGACTTGCTTTCCTTATTTTCTTTATAAAAGACGTTGTACTGTATTTCGATTTTGGGGCTCTGAACGGTTGGCATGACTGGTTGCCGGTGTTGGAGCGTACATTGAAATATTTCATGATGGCGGTTACCCTGATCGTGGTTGCCGTTCCCGAGGGATTGCCTATGAGTGTGACACTCAGCCTGGCCCTGAATATGCGCCGTATGCTTGCCACTAACAATTTGGTGCGTAAGATGCACGCTTGCGAAACAATGGGGGCGATTACCGTGATTTGTACAGACAAGACCGGTACGTTGACACAAAATCTGATGCAGGTGCACGAGCCCAATTTCTATGGTTTGAAAGATGGTGGGAAACTGGCAGATGACGATATCAGCAGACTGATTGCGGAAGGGATTAGTGCTAACTCCACTGCTTTTCTTGAAGAAACGGGAGAGGGTGAGAAGCCGAAAGGAGTAGGTAATCCTACGGAAGTTGCCTTGTTGCTGTGGCTGAATAGCCAGAAACGTAGCTATCTTGAACTCAGAGAAGGAGCACGGGTGCTCGACCAATTGACGTTCTCGACTGAACGTAAGTTTATGGCTACTTTGGTGAAGTCGCCGTTGATAGGCAAAAAGGTATTATATATAAAAGGTGCGCCCGAAATCGTGCTTGGCAAATGTAAGGAGGTGATTCTCGATGGCCGTCGTGTGGATAGTGTGGAATATCGTTCGACTGTCGAAGCACAATTACTGGGTTATCAGAATATGGCTATGCGTACACTTGGTTTTGCATTCCGTTTGGTGGAAGATAACGAACCGGATGACTGTGTGGCACTTGTTTCAGAAAATAACCTTAATTTCCTTGGAGTCGTTGCTATTTCCGATCCTATACGTCCCGATGTGCCTGCGGCAGTAGCTAAATGCCAGTCGGCAGGTATCGGTATCAAGATTGTGACCGGGGATACTCCGGGCACCGCAACTGAGATTGCGCGTCAGATCGGGCTGTGGAAACCGGAAGATACGGAACACAATCGCATTACCGGAGTTGCTTTTGCCGAATTGAGTGATGAAGAAGCATTGGATAGAGTGATGGACTTGAAAATTATGTCGCGTGCCCGTCCTACCGACAAACAACGTCTGGTACAATTGCTGCAGCAGAAAGGAGCCGTTGTGGCTGTGACCGGAGACGGAACGAACGATGCGCCGGCGCTCAATCATGCACAGGTAGGACTTTCGATGGGTACCGGAACTTCAGTTGCCAAAGAGGCCAGTGACATCACTTTGCTGGACGACTCTTTCAACAGTATCGGGACTGCTGTGATGTGGGGGCGGTCACTTTATAAGAATATCCAGCGTTTCATCGTATTTCAGCTGACCATTAACTTTGTGGCACTTCTCATCGTATTGCTCGGTTCTATTGTGGGAACAGAACTACCGTTGACTGTGACCCAAATGTTATGGGTAAATCTCATCATGGATACATTTGCCGCTTTAGCTTTGGCTTCTATTCCGCCAAGTGAGAGTGTTATGAACGATAAACCGCGTCGCAGTACTGATTTTATTATTAGTAAAGCGATGCAACATAATATATTCGGTGTCGGTACACTCTTTCTGGTAGTACTGATGGCGATGATATACTACTTTACAAATGCCGACGGTGGAATGACGGTACAGCGGTTGACCATTTTTTTCACCTTCTTTGTAATGCTTCAGTTTTGGAATCTGTTCAACGCCCGTGTGTTTGGCACTACCGATTCAGCATTCAAGGGTCTTACGAAGTCGTACGGAATGGAATTGATTGTACTGGCCATCCTGGGTGGGCAGTTTCTTATAGTGCAGTTCGGTGGAGCTGTATTCCGTACAGAACCGCTCGACTGGCAAACATGGCTTATCATCATCGGTTCTTCTTCTCTCGTCTTGTGGATTGGAGAATTGATTCGCTTGGTTAAACGTTTAACTCAGAAATGAAAATGAAAGCTATTTATCACAGTGGACGCAAAGAAAGTGTCTTTTATGAACAGGATATAAAAACTCCGTTTCCTTTGCGTGCTCTGTCGTGTATAAGCTTTCAAAAACAGAATAGAGATGAAAAGAAAAGGAATTAAAAACCTTATTTTTGATTTTGGTGGTGTATTGATTAATCTCGACCGTCAGCGTTGTATAGAAAACTTCCGGAAGTTGGGATTAGAGAAGGTGGACGAATTGTTAGGCATGTATTCTCAGCAGGGAATCTTTATGCAACATGAGAAAGGGTTGATCTCGTCAGCCCAGTTTCGTGATAGTATCCGCGGGCAGATAACTCAGGAGGTGACGGATGAGCAAATTGATGCTGCTTGGAATAGTTTCTTGGTGGATATCCCACGTTTTAAGCTTGATATGTTATTGAAACTCCGCGAGAAATATGTGGTCTATCTGCTGAGCAATACCAACGAGATACATTGGAAGTGGGCATGTGAGCATGCGTTTCCGTATCGGGGCTTCCGTGTAGAAGACTATTTTGAAAAGATGTACCTCTCGTATGAAATGAAAATGGTAAAGCCCGCTGAAGAGATTTTCCGGGGAGTGCTTGATGATGCAAACCTCGATCCGCGCGAAACTTTTTTCATAGATGACTCCGAAGCCAACTGCCAGGGTGCCCAGGCATTGGGCATCTCTACCTATACAGTGAAACCCGGTGAAGACTGGAGACCGCTTTTTGCCGAGAATTAAAATAAATAGGAGAAACAGCATGCAGATAATCCGTAATATACCGGGAGTTCTACCCGAACCATGTGTTGCCACCATCGGTTTCTTCGATGGAGTACATATGGGGCATCGCTTTCTGATAGAACAAGTCAGAGAGTTGGCTGCGGCTCGTGGATTGCGTTCTGCACTGATTACTTTTCCCATTCATCCTCGTAAGGTGATGAATGCAGACTATCGTCCGGAGTTATTGACCACTTCGGAAGAGAAACTGGCGCTGCTTGAAGGAACGGGCGTGGATTATTGCTTTATGCTTGATTTTACACGTGAAGTATCACATCTGACTGCCCATGAATTTATGTCCGATATCCTGAGAGACCGTTATCGGGTGCAGACACTTGTCATCGGATATGACCACCGCTTCGGACACAATCGTAGTGAAGGCTTTGAGGATTATTGCCGTTATGGCTCTGAAATGGGAATAGAGGTGATTCGTGCTCGTGCCTGTGTGTGTGATGATCTCCATATAAGCTCTTCTGTCATTCGTAAGATGTTGCATCAGGGCGAAGTAGATCGAGCTGCACGTTGTCTGGGTTACGACTATTTTCTGGATGGTACGGTGGTGAGCGGTTATCAGGTAGGAAGGAAAATCGGATTCCCTACGGCCAATCTCAGTGTAGACGATCCTGATAAGTTGGTTCCTGCCGATGGTGTCTATGCAGTTCATGTCACGTTCGACGGGCATACTTATAATGGTATGCTCAATATCGGTACTCGTCCCACGATAGGGAATGGTCCCGAACGTTCGATAGAAGTGAATATCCTCCATTTTCATTCCGATATTTACGATAAATTTATCCGGCTCTCTTTTGTAAAATATCTCCGTCCGGAGCTGAAGTTCGATGGGATTGAAGGATTGATAGCGCAGCTTCATCAGGATGCAGCCGATGTGGAAGCGCTTTTGGGGAAAATACAAAATGTCAATTGACATTTTGTGTTTTTTGTTTGCCACTGAGTGAGTTATATTCGGCCCGTTATCTTCCGGCTCTTAAATAGGAGCTTATTTTGTGAATTCGGCTTTTCAGATAGTCATCCTGATTGCGGATAATACATGTCTCTTGTTCTGTTTTGAGCCTGTTCAGTGTTCTTTAATTTGCAGAATATTCTGTTTTAAGGTGCAAATCGTTATTCTCTCCCTGATCATTCTATGCGTGCTGAAAAATGATTGCAGGCATGCAAATGTCCTCTTTTGTCTCTCTTCCGGCTTCATGCAGGTGAAGTTTTGAACTAATGAAGCTTTTGTTTTAACCCAATGATGTCTTTCTTTTAATGGTATGTGACCTCTCTTCTAAAGATATCATGCATATTTATTGGAAATCTTCGGTCGATGTTGCATCTTATTGCATGTTATATGTGTCTTGTATGCATTTTCTTCTTCCTGTTTGATGATTTGTGTTTTAGTGCGTGTCAGTAGATTAGGATGAATGGTGTCAGAGTGACGTCTAAAGGTGTAATACGCTATCAAATGGATATACTCTCCCTGACGCTGGTTCTTTGAGGCTTCTTTATATCAGCGTTTATCCTCTACAAATATCGAAAAACATTCTATATTTATTGTTTATCGATAAATAATTATCGAATTACTTGTTTAGGTGAAAATTAATATGAATCTTTGCATATCGAAAAACGATAAATTATTATTGAATAACATAATGAATCTTCAAAGTAAGTTTTATGAGAAAGTCATTGATGAGCATTACGATGTTGGTAGTATCCATCTCCATGTTAGCTTTGTTTGTATGTAGTTCAGTTTTGCATGGTCACCATACAAATAGCTCTTCTACCGAAGCGGTAGTCAATTAAAACCGTTATCTTTGTACATATTTAAAACAAAAGACTGAATGAAAACGGCGATCAAATTAATTCTGATTTATCTGGGAATCCAGCTTATTTGCGGTGGGCTGATCGGTATTCCTTTTACTATCATTGCCCGTATGAATGGTGGGAGCGTAGATGCCACCCGGGTTTCGGAGTTGACATTGGCTCCTTCGATGCTGCTTTCCATGGCAGTGATGTTTTTTTATTTATGGAAAGCACACTATATACCCAAAGACAAGACAAGTTGGTCATTCATTTCATTTCCATTTCTGATCATAACGTTTCTGATAGGCTTGTCGATGACTGTCCTGATGGATCTGTTGACTGCCGTCTTATCTTGGGTACCTGATATTCTGGAACAGCAGTTCGACGCTCTCCAGTCCGGTTGGTTAGGCATTGTGGCCATTACTTTGTTGGGGCCGATTCTTGAGGAACTTCTGTTCCGTGGTGGTGCCACTAAGGCATTGCTTGAACGCTATTCTCCCCGGAAAGCCATCTTCCTTTCGGCACTGCTTTTCGGAGTATTTCATTTGAATCCGGCTCAGATAGTTGCAGCCTTCTTTGGAGGCCTTTTGCTGGCATGGGTTTATTATCGGACACGAAGTCTGATTCCTTGTATCCTGATACACATTGTGAACAACAGTATTTCTGTCATGCTGAGTCTGACCTATCCCGATGCAGATACAATCAGGGATGTGACGGGTACGACTCCCTATTATCTATTGATAGCAGTGGCGGCTATGGTGTTCGTAGGCTGTTTTCTTCGGATAAAGCAGGTTACGGTTCCGGGAACGTGGCGGAAAGATGAATGAAAATAAACGATAAAGATTGAATAATAAGTCATAATATGAAAAGAAGATTGAACATACTATGTTTACTGGTTTTTCTGGTATTCTGTTATTCGGTGTTTAATATGGGGCGTGATTTCGGTCATGGCTTTTCCGAAGGGATGAAGATAAGTCATTCCGGTAATCAAAGTGTAGAGCAGGCTATCAACTTTCGGATTGCCACACTGATGCCCAAGGATTTTTCGTCCTTTAAAGATTCTGTCTATAATGAAAAGACCGGTTCTTATATCCCCGTTGCCTATACACAGATGGTTACGAATGTAAAAGTCGACAGGAGTACCTGGATGATGGTTGCCCAGGTGATTTCCGGGCTTCTGGCTGTTTTTGCCATCATTGCGTCAACAGTGCTTTTTATTCAGCTGATTGTAGCTATCAATAAATCGGATATTTTTAATTGGAAGAATGTCCGTCGGTTGCGATGGTTGGGAGTCGCCTTGTTGCTGAACTTTATTAGTGAGGCAGTGCCGGCCCTGATGAATGATTATGAGTTGTCTTCAGTCTTCTCGTTGTCCGGATATTCTATGGAGACAAGCATAGATTCTGTGATGCTGGTCATTCTGGGACTGGTTTCACTAATTGTAGGCGAGGTATTCGCCATCGGGTTGAAGATGAAAGAAGAACAAGATCTTACTATCTGAATCCGAATATTGAAAAATTAATAGAATTATGGCTATAATAGTAAACCTTGACATTATGATGGCCCGAAGAAAAATATCTTTGGGGGAGTTGG
>OGGP01000133.1_pt1 | contig 61951 bp, 37 predicted proteins | sample 1571261 | NCBI WGS metagenome assembly OGGP01 (sample SAMEA2581968, study PRJEB24529) | metagenome | biome: Human gut stool | place: China | collected 2011
GATCGCTGGCGTCCACCTCCCGCCAATCCGTATCATATCCATCCAGACGATACCGGTATCGGATACTACGGGGATGAGAATAATCGAACGCGATAAAACCCACCTGTAAACCTTGCTTCTCACGTGAGTCTCCGATCGTGAGGTTCGTGATTCGCAAAGACTCAGGTATTTTTCTCAAACCGTCCGTTAACTGAACGGGATCAAAAGAAACGATCCCCTCATTACTGCCAAATACAAGTTCACCCGATTTGCGCTTACAGCAAGCGCCACCCATAAACTCATTCGATAATAAACCGTTTGCCGTCGTATAATTAACGATATGCCGGTTTTGTATATCCAAGCGACTCAGCCCTTTATTCGTGCTGACAAACAGGATGCCCGGCTCACCTTCACGGATTCCTCGTACGATATTTCCCGATAAGCCATCCTGTACCGTGAAATGATCAAATCGCCCGGTTCGCTTGTCGTATTGATCCAACCCCGCATTCGTACCGATCCACAAATAACCGGAAGAGTCCACAAACAGACAATGAATATGATTCGACGCAAGGGGATTCATCTCACCCGGTATATATCGATACGTGATAAGTGCTCTCGTCTTCGTATCCCACACCCGAAGCCGCCCCTCATCCGCTCCTCCCCAAAACCAAGATTCTTCGCTCACGCATAAGTTACATAACTCCGACAACGAGTTGATCGGATAATCATAAGAGACTTGGTAATCCGGTATAAAAGGGCGGATTCGGAAATCATCCAGATTCAACCGGTCCGGGTTGGCGTCTTGATAACTGATCCATAGGTTCCGCTCCGAATCCTCACGGATAGAACCTATAATCTTTCCGGATAAAGAGGACGGACTTTTTCGGGGTGAGAAGGTAAAACGCATATCTACCCGGGAAGTCTTATGGTTAATCCGATCTAATCCCCTAGAGGTCGCAACCCAAAGATTCAGGTCCGAATCCTCATAAACGGCTAGGATATGAAGAGAAGACAGATTCTCTTTTTCCGTGTATCCCAAGGTATATCGAAACAAGGAAGGTGTTAAATCCGCATGGCTCACCCCATACGTGGAATGCCCCGCCCACAGATGATCCGAGTCATCCAGAAACAAACAGGTAATCTGGTTACTGCTGATAGAATGTGCGTCTTCCGGCACGTTCCTCAACTGTCCCATTTTCCTCTCCTTCGGAGAATAATAAAAAAGACCTTGATTGAAACGGCTATCATCAAACCAGACCGTTCCGTCCTTACTCTCGAAGATGGATCGCACTTGGCATTCTCCCGTAGGTTCCAGATCCTCCGGCCGGTCAAAGAAATGCTCACATCGCAAGGCAAGCCGGTTCATCCGGCTAATCAAGCTTACCCCCTTATTATGTCCGATCCAGAAATCACCATCACCGGTCTCCAAGAATTGATATACCCGAGTATCCTCACGACCGACAGATTGGAAGATCTCTCGCTCTCCCATATCAACCGAACGAAAAGCCCCTTCACGTCCCGTACCTAACCACATATAATCAAACCGGTCGATATAGATCGCGTTAACACCATTCAAATTGCCGGCATTGATATCCTCCCGGTCATTTGTCCGTATCGTATAATCTTGAAAGTGGTTTGTTTCTTTGTCATACAAACTAAAACCAGCTAAAGTCCCTACCCAAAACGAATGATCCGGCGCCGAATACAAACAATTCACAGGAGACGACGAGACTACCGAACCCGCCGGCGAAAGGCGTACCAATTTCTTCTCTTTAGCGTCATACTCCAACATCCCGTTCTCCGTACCTATAAAGATATGTCCCGGAACGGAGGCCGAGAAACAAGTAGGACTACCATACACACGTAACTGTTGTCGAAGCCATTCTTTCGTGAAATTCAGAAATGTATCCGAACCTCTGTCATAACGGCTAATCCCACCCGAGGAAAAAAAGATCCAGATACCTCCATCTGAATCCTCGAATAATTTATCGATAGAACTGCTTTGTATACTTTCCTGACAATCCGGTACGGGCAAGAATACTTTAAACGTATATCCATCGTAGCGGTTCAAGCCTTCAGTCGTCCCGACCCAGACATACCCGGTACGATCCTTCAAAATAGAGGTCACCGAGGAAGAAGAAAGCCCGCTATCCATTGTTATCCGGTCAAAAATAACGTTGGTAGCTTGCGCTCTCGTTATCATAAGTACAAACAGCAGTAAAAGGTATATTCTCATCCATTCATCTGATTAATGCCCCAAATATAAAGATTAAGTGGGTGAAAATCACAGAAAACAGAAAGATTGAACGATTTGTACGGTATTATGAAACATATGTCCGGCCCGCTCCCTCCCTATTTCCCTAGCTTTGCGGTATCAATTCTAAAACGAATGTAAAATATGAGAAAACTTTTTCTATCGCTAGTATTCCTTAGCGTGCTACTATCTATCCATGCGAATCCGGGTATTAAAGGAATCGTAATCGATCAAACCACCCGTAAGGCATTAGACTACGCTCACGTTGTATTATATGATGGAGATCATATCGTCGAAGAAGCTATGACTGAAGCGAACGGTTCTTTTCTAATCCAGCCCGTAAAACCGGGAACGTATTCGATCCGTATCCATTTTCTGGGATATGATGTTTATATGGGAGAGGAGTTTATCCTTACAGAGCAGATCAAGGATCTGGGTATTATCCCGATGCAAATGCTTGAGGTAGGCTTACAGGAAGTGGAGGTCGTAGCCAACAAGAAACAAGTCATCTATAAACTGGATAAAAAGATCATCGAGGCTTCTTCCAACCTGCTTTCCTCGGGAGGAACCGCTGTCGATATCCTAGAGAACACGCCTTCCATCCGGGTGAACGCCGAGGGAGAGGTTACCTTCCGGGGGAGTAGCGGATTCACGGTCTACGTAGATGGAAAGCCCAGTATATTTACCGGGACCCAAGCCTTGGAACAGATCCCGTCCGGACAAATCCAGAATATAGAGATCATCACCACCCCGTCCGCCCAACATGATACAGGGGGTGATGTCGGGATCATCAATGTCATTACCAAGAAGAACTTCGGGGAAGGGCTGAGCGGAGTAATCAACCTAAGCGGGAATACGGTATGGAGCCGGACCTTGGATTTCTTGTTGACCGGACAAAACAAGGCGTCTCAATGGCGTATAGGCGGTTATGTGGGAAACCGACTTCGCAAAAGTCATTTTACCCAAGAGAAAACGACGTTGGTAAACGATACGACAACGACTTCTTATTCCAATGGCCCCCGTGAAAGTAACGGCTACGCATATATTCTCAACGGAGGTTGGAGCTACACACAAAAACAAACGACTTTTTCTATTAACGCGGAAGGCGGATATGCCGGACTCAAGCGAAAAGGGGATCTGGAATATACGGAAGAACGTTCCGCTAATGGCGAGCAATTCGAGAACGGAGAGTTCAAGAGCCTTGACGACTTTGATATCCATGAGACTTTCGGACTAGGGAATCTGGCCGTGGATCATAAGTTCAATGATAAGGGGCATAACCTTAGCGGTAGCTTCTTCTTGAAATATGGAGGCGACGCTCTGGAATATTTCCAAAGCGATCTGTTCGACAAAAACAACGTACGCCAGCAAGGTCATCGTGCGTGGGAGGCCGAACATCGTTGGACCGTCCGTACGAAAGCCGATTATGTATTTCCATACAGCAAAACCGGACAAATCAAGGCGGGTTATCAATATTTCTCATACTCGGAAGACGGCGATTATAGTATGCAGTTTTGGAACCCGGATACCAAAGAGTTCTTCTGGCGTGACGATATTTACAACACGTTCTATTTCCAACAAGGGATCAACTCCCTTTATGCGATCGTTGGGGATAGCTACCGGTCTTTTGATTTTCAAGTAGGATTACGGGGAGAACATACGCATCAAGTATTACGTAGCTCCAAAGATTGGGCGAACCGCCTACAAAGGCGTTTTGAGTTGTTCCCATCCACCCATATCGGTTATAACCTCACACAAAATCAGAAGCTTCTATTCGCTTACAGCCGTCGTACGACCCGACCGGAGCTTTATTTCATGGAGCCATACATCACTTACAAGGATTACTATACAGCCGAGATCGGTAACCCGGATATACGCCCGGAGTACATTCATTCTTTCGAGTTGAATTATTCCTTGACTTCCGGCGACAATGCCTTGTCTGCCTCCCTATTCCACCGAACCCGCAAAGACAAGATCGAACGATTACGGGTTCCTTACCAAGCCGGGGTTACCTTGGATTCCATGGCGAACGTGGGACATGATTATTCCACCGGAATAGAACTATCGGGCAGTTTGCAGGCCACCAGTTGGTGGAATACGCAAATAAACGGTAGCCTTTATCACTACCGGGTAGAGAACGAGTATAAGACGGACGGGAAGAATGAGACCAGTACCAATTACGAGATCGCATGGAACAACGCTTTCACGGCAGGTAAATACACAAGGATACAGCTTGACGGCAATTTCGTAGGCCCTTCCGTAACCACCCAAGGAAGAACCCAGTCGTTCTGGTTTGTCAACCTAGCGATACGGCAACAATTCTTCAAACGAAAGTTGACAGCCACCCTCTCTTTCCGGGATGTCTTCAATACGGCCCGTTATGTCAATACGATCACTTCCTCGAACTTGATTTCCAAAACACGAATCCGGCCCGATTACCCGTTGATAGGCTTGACCCTTAGCTATACGTTCAATCAGTTCAAGCTAAAGAATGGCTTATCCAACAATTCAAAGGATTTATTCGAGGGGACGAATCATTAGTACAAATCATACTATCGCAAAATCCTATATAATGGAACGTCTGAGATGTTTTAACTATTTGTCCTTGCAACTGTTATTATCGTCTCCTACTTTTGCGATAGGAAATATGACTGTGAAGATTTCCATATAGTGAGGACTGAGCCGAAAAAGTAAGCCCCGATCGAACAAACGACCGGGGCTGATTCTTTTCCCGCTTTCCTTCCTCACGGAAGTACTAAGGGATGAACTTTAATTTATTACTTTAGTATTAATATTAATCCATTCCCGCCTGTTCGCCCTCTCGGGGTACTTGGATAATCCGCACGGGAATGATTTTCGATTTATCTTTTCATTATTCCTTTACATGTCTTATTTAACGACCACCTTTACAGTCTCGTCGCCAACCGTTACAAGAACGATTCCAGCAGGAACAGCGATCGTAGCGTTATCGGAAGTGACAACTGTCTCTGCCAACGGCATACCCAACAAGTTACGAACATAAGCCGTCTCGCCTTGAGCGCCTTGGATCGTTACGGAACCGGCGTTGCCGATCACTACGATAGAAGAGGCGGAGCTGTCGATAGACTCGTTACCGGTCGGGATGATACCGTTCTCAACGCTTACGACCAAAGCCTCTGATTTATCGTTCGTGAATCCAAGTTTACCGTTCAAGTTGAAGATATAGTCTGAACTAGATAAACTCTTGATGATATACTCACCTTCTACAGTAGCATCTTTCAATACGATCTGGAACTTAAAGTTGTTCAAGCCATTCTTAGCGGTCACCTCTGTTTCCTTACCTTTTACAGTAGTAGACAAAGTATCGATACCTACCAAAGTAGCCGGGCGGAAAATAGCCTTGATAGAGGTGCGATCCACCAACTTATAGCTATCGTCTGTTACTAGGCTAGCAGAACCCGGGTTGTAATAAGAAGCGGAATCCTTAGCGTTATACAAGAACATTCTCGGAGCGTTGGCTGTCGTATCAACACCCTTAGAGATATAGAATGAAGGAGTATAAGCTTTCGTATCAGCAGTATCCAACCAGAATGTCAAGTTCTCCGCATCTGCGCTTGTCGGAGCGATGACAGCGTCGTTAGCCTCGCCTACAGCCACGAAACCACCTTCCAATGCTTGGAAAGAAGCATGTCTAAGAACAGAAGGCAAGGAAGGAGTCGTGATATCTCTCACTACGAAGAAACTAGCTTTTACCTCATTTGCTGTCGTATAAATACTTTCCTGCTTCAACTTGCCATCCACATCATCCAAAGCCAAACCTTTCGTATCCTTATTAATGATCTCTGTGTATTTACGTTCTGTACCAGCCTTAATTAAATAAGCGGAACCGTTCTTGTTCTCCTTCACGATAAATCTAGGAGCGTCTTCCACGTCATCTTCTTGAATAAGTGAATAGCTTCCACTAGTTTCATTCAAATAGTAAGCCTTACCATCCATATGCAATTTGAATGCGTAAGATACGATAGCGATATCTTTCACGTCTTTCGTCTTAGTCTCCTCGTCTTTTACGATATAAGCGTATTTTGTAGATCCATAGATCGTATCGGATTTAGCCACGTCGCTTTCAGCGGCACTGCAATCGAACTTGATGATTTCCCATTCAGCGGCATCCAACGCTTCTTGAGTAGCCTCTACAGAAAAAGGAGTAGAGCCTGTATATTTAGCTTTCAAGTACAAATCCTTATAAAGAACATTCGATCCAACCGTAAATTTCAGTCTAGCTAACTCAGCAAGCTCAGCGTCTGAATAATCAGCGTAACCTGCGGAAGGAGTTACCGTAGCAGGGATTAATTTGATCTTCAAGCCATCTACTGTTGACAAATTTTTGCTACTAGAAATCGTATATGAGTTATTTGCAACATAAGCATAAGTGAATGTCTTAGACTCCGCATTTACTTCGTAAACATTAGCCTCATCCGTCTTACGTAAAGAAGCCGTGAATGAAAGGCCTGTGGCAGCACCCGTAGAAGTATTATAGGTATTTACCTCACGGTTCGTGAACGTGAACTTCTGCCCGTCAACCTTAGTCACTACCCATTGGTTCTGAGGAGCGTTCAAATTCACATAATCCGGACCTTGAGCGAACAACTCATAACCACTCGCATCTACTTTTAAACCTAAGTACTTGCCGTATTCAGAAGAACCGGGTTTAGTCACATCCTTCTCATTGCTTACGAACAATACATTAAATACGGATGGCGCATCCTTACTCAACAATTCAGAAGCTTTCAGCATATTGGAAGTGCTGATCGTACATTTTGCGGTAGTCGGCTTGCTAGTCGTTGTTACATAAGTAGTGCCTGTAGAGGTAATAGCGTCTACATAAACATCAGGAACTGTAGTTTGATCGTCTTTAGCCGCATCTTTCTTCACACGTACGGAAGACAGTTTCAATGTATATTCACCCGGTTTGTTTACGTTATCCATCTCTGATACCGTAAACGCAGCGTTACCGGCGTAAACTTGCTCCTTAGACGTGTTTGCAGTCATTACCAAATTCTCTCCGGATACCAACTTGAAAGCGAAACCAACGCCATCCGCTCTCTTCAGCGCATTGATACCAAAATGGTTTACCGGGTCTACAGCGATAAAGGTAGAAGCCTTGAAAGTTGCCTCATCTACAATACCACCTTTCGGAGCAGATACGGCGAAATAAGTTCCTGACGGTAAAGACAAGTTTGTAGCCCAAGTCTCTCCAGCAAAGTTATAAGCCCTAATCTTCTGATCGAAGATATTCTCCTTCGGCTGTGGATTAATCGCCGGAAAACTCAAAGCGAAACCATTACCTAAAGCCGCATTTAAGTCATCAACAGAAACAGGAGCTACATCCTGTACGAAAACTTGAATATTTACTCCTCTAGAGCTCATTGACCAAGTTGTACCCGAAAGCCCGATTTGGTGAGAAGCGTCAACGGCTTGGATAGCCTTACCTGCTTGAATATACTTGTTTGCGTCCAACCATGTCAACTCATTAGCCTTGCCTGCATCCACTGTCGTAGTGATTGTACCATCCGTGGCAAAAGACAATAAAGTACCTGTTTCCTTGTTCTTAAACGTAAAATAGGATTTACCATTACGAGTTACATGAGAAATAGCCCATAAATACGCACCATCGCCACTAACTACATCCTTATCAGTTTCCGCCGTAGTATTCAATGCGGTGTATTGCTCCGCAATACCTTTTTTCACGCTCTGTCCACCAATGTAGCTGTAAGTTCCGCCATTCTCATTCGCAAGATAATAATACTTGCTGCCATTGAATTGGGTATCTGCCGCTTCTTTGGTTGTTTGAGCATTCACAGTAGTAAACAATGCACCTGCGGTCAGCAAGCCCATTGTCATCAACGTAGAAATTCTCTTGTTCATAATCTCTAATTTAAATATTAATAATAGTGTTAATTAAATATCATTCAACATATTAACCGATCACCTCCTATTCGAAAACGACTAGTTTAAACGATCGTTTTCACCAATCATTTTCATATATATAATATAATGTACATGCGTACATTATAATAGCGTACTAAAATATCTCCTTGCAATAAATAACATATTCAATATAAACTCCTCCGTTTTGGGCCTCGGAAGTGAATAACTTACGGCTTGTCGAGTGAATAACTAACGGCTATACCTAGTGGATAACTTACGGCTTGGGAAGTGAATAACTAACCACTTACAAACCTTTTTTCCTACCGTTGACCAAAGGAATTTCCTATCATCACAATGCCCATTATAAGGTCTTTACAATAGGCATTGTAACACCTTTATAATGCCCATTGTAAGCTGCTTATAACTGCGATCATTAGAACGTTCAAAAAGGACACTGATAATCAACACATTAAAAACGCCATTACCTTATCCAGAAAACACGTACGACTTTTACAAAAAACACGTACATGTTTTCTCGGAAACACGTACGTGTTTTTCCAGAAGCAAATTCCGGTCAAAAGCAACAAAGATTCTGATAAAGCCATTATCTTTGTTTTAAAATCAATACATAACCATGATGAGACACTTAAAGTACTTGGCTTTTGTAGCATGTCTGGGAAGTCTTTCCCCAGCCTTCGCGCAAAACGCCTCTAAAAGCCTAACAGTTGATGACCTGATCACTTGGCAACGAATCACGGACCGGGAGATCTCGGACAACGGAAAATGGGTAGCTTGCAAGATGGAACCTTGGGAAGGTGACGCTACCGTTTATTTGTATGCGGCCCAAGGGCAAGAGACCGCCACTTTTTCTCCGGCCGATAAGTTCGCGTTCTCCGCTTCCTCGGGTTATCTGGTTGTCACGCAAACACCCGGAAAGTCTACGGTAGATTCCCTGAAAGTATTGAAGACGAAAGAGGACAAGATGCCGATGAACACCTTGGTAATCTATTCCGTCGCCGGTAAAAAGGAGACGATAGACTCCCTCAAAACCTTCAAATTAGCGGACGAGGCGGATTGGATCGCTTATCAAAGAGGCCGGAAGGACTCCACTTTGTACGTCCGTTCGCTGGATGGAAGCAAGACCTTCCAGTTCCCGACCGTAACGGATTTCCAATTCGCCAAGAAAAGCGGTATGCTATATTACACGAGCGCAGCGGAAGGAGAAGCAGGTATATTCACCTTGAATCCGGAGAAAGGAAGTCCGGCGCTCATCAAAGAGGGAAAAGGCGTATTCAAACAAACCACGTTCGACGAGAAAGGGGAACGGCTGGCTTTCTTATATTGCGCCGACAAAGATTCTTCTTACAAAGCGTTAAGCTTATGGCTATCCGAACATAACACTCCCGCGAAAGAAATCGCCACCCGTGGAAACAAGGCTTTCCCCGCTGAATGGGTAATCAATGAGAACGGGATGCTTCAATTCTCGAAATCCGCTTCCCGCCTATTCTTCGGTACCTCACCGGAGCCGAGGCAAAAAGACACGACCCAACTAGCCGAGAATCGTCCGAACGTACAGGTTTGGAGTTGGGATGAGCCCGTACAATATACCGTACAGAATTATAACAAGGAAAAAGACTTAAAGAAAAGCTATCAAGCGGTTTATAATCTGGGCAACGGCTCTATCTTCCAATTGGCGAATGAGGAATTACCGAATATCCAATTGGGTAATGAGGGTGACGCACCCTTGGCGCTCCTTTCCACTTCCCGTCCCTATTCTTTGTCTTCCATGTGGGAGGCCCGCACACGCAGCGACTATTATACCGTATCGTTGGATAACGGGGAGCGCAAGCAAATCGCCCAAGCGGATTATGGCCGTTTCCGCCTCTCCCCACAAGGTAAATATGCGTATTGGTATGGCGAGACGGATAGCTGCTGGTACACGATCGCCTTGGCGGAAGGTAAGCAATATCGCCTAACCACTCCGGAAAGCTTCCCAGCTTGGGACGAGGAGAACGACGTTCCTAATCATCCTTATGCGCATGGAGCCGCCGGCTGGACCGCGAACGATCAAAATCTCTTGATCTATGATCGTTACGACATCTGGAAATTCGATCCGACCGCGGCCACCCCACCGATCAACCTGACCGTGAACGGAAGGAAGGAGAAACTTTCCTACCGCTTGGAACAACTGGATAAAGAGGCTCGCTTTATCGACCTCGGCAAACCGCAATTATTAAAAGGATTCAACGAGGCCACAAAAGGATACGGATTCTACAACGCACGCCTCTCCGCTCCTGCCGCCCCGAAGACTTTGCTGGCGGGCAATTATATGCTGCGATCTATCAACAAGGCGAAGAATACGGATGACGTGATCTATACGATGGAAACCTTCCAGCAATACCCGGATATCCACTATTCGACCTTGGCGTTCAAGAAATCCGTGCAATTGACGCATGGAGACAAACAGCAGGAAGGTTTTATCTGGGGTACCGCCGAGTTGGTATCATGGATTTCCTTGGACGGCCGTCCACTGGAAGGTGTCGTTTATAAGCCGGCGAATTTTGATCCGAACAAGAAGTACCCGATGATGGTAAACTTCTACGAGCGGAATTCGGAGACTTTATATAATTACCGTATGCCGGAACCGCATCGTTCTACGATCGATTATCACTTATACAATAGCAACGAATATGTCATCTTCAACCCGGACATTCGCTATGTAGATGGTTATCCGGGAGAAAGCTGCTATAACTGCTTGATGCCGGGTATCACCATGATGATCGCCAAAGGATATATCGACGAAAAAGGGATCGGTGCGCAAGGACATAGCTGGGGAGGTTACCAAGTAGCTTATTTAGCGACTCGCACGAATTTATTCTCCGCTATCGAGTCTGGGGCGCCTGTCGTAAATATGTTTAGCGCTTATGGCGGTATCCGTTGGGGTTCCGGCATGGCCCGCTCTTTCCAATACGAGCATACACAAAGCCGTTTAGGAGGTACGCCATGGAGTTCTCCACTTCGTTATCTGGAAAACTCGCCGTTGTTCACGATGGATAAGGTGCAGACCCCAATATTGATCATGCACAACGATGCCGACGGTCATGTGCCTTGGTACCAAGGTATCGAGTATTTCGTTGCCATGAAACGGTTAGGTAAACCTTGCTGGTTACTGAATTATACAGGCGAACCGCATTGGCCGATGCATATGGCAAACCGCATCGATTTCCAACGCCGCATGTTCCAATTCTTCAACCATTACCTAAAGAACGATAAAATGCCTAAATGGATGTCCGAAGGCGTACCTGCCGTAGAGCAACCATTTGAGTTGGGGTATTGATCAGACAATCTTATAAGAGATTATGGCCAAAGCGATAGTTATACCATAAGCTTTAGCCATAATCTCTTTTTCCATTTAAACAGGAGATCTTTTGAAATAAATACGTATATTTGCCAATAACATAAAAACAAAAGATATGAGAACGACAAAAACCAGACCAACTAGAAATGTTTCGTCGCCCAAGATGGCTAAACACAACATTTCCAACCAAAGGAAAAGCGATAGCCAACCTTTCAGTCCTATGAATGAGAAAGATTTATTTCTAGCCCATTCCAGACAATCCATGGCAGCATATATATCCAAATATCTCATCGAATGAAAATACATCAACGAGATGTTGTAGAAGTCAATTATCTATTTCCTAATGGAATAACCAAACCTCACATGGCTATCGTCATCTCAAACGATGATTTGCAAGCAGCTGAAGATTTCTTTTACCTAGCTATGATATCTTCCAAAAACTATAATCCACAATATACATTTCCTTTAGAAGACTCTATGCTAACAAAAAACTTAACAAAGAAAAGCTTCGTTATTTGCCAATTAATAGGAGGTTACACTGAACGAGACGTTGTGAGAATATGCAGCCATGTAAAAGCCGAGCCTTTCAACTTGATTGTTGAAAAAATCAAGAAAGTCATATTCTAGAACGTCATACGAAACTCGGTACGGACACCAGGCAAGGAATCAACGGTTAAATCGCCGCCATGCAATCGCATTATGCGGTGGGAGATACTAAGACCAATGCCGCTACCACCGGACTTCGTAGAGAAAAAAGGCGTAAAAATAGCAGATAACAGTTTCGGAGAAATTCCGGGACCATTGTCTGTTATAGTTATATATACCCTACCATCTGTCTCCAAGGCTTCTACGGAGACGATGGCATCCGCTTGCCCCTCTATCGCCTGTAATGCGTTACGGATCAAGTTAATCAGAGCCAGCACAATCAAGTTTTGGTCCGCATGTACCGTTAAAGCTTCCGCAGAGGAGAAACGAATACGGTCGCTACCCGCCTCGGCACACAACAACCGTTCCATCTTCCGAAATAAAGAGGTTATAGGCACCTCGGTTCTTTCCGGCTCCGGAAGATGCGTCAGACGATGGTAGGAATCCAAGAAAGCGGATAGATTTTTCGCTTGCCCATGAATAACCTCCAAACCTTCCCGTAATTGCTCCGGAGTATATGTATCGGAATATTTCAACAGATCAGCAGATAAGGAACGGATTGGCGTAATCGAATTACGAATCTCATGCGTCAGTACCCGCAAGATGCTCTCGTAATACAAGCGCTTCTCTTCCATCTCATTCTGGTTTTGACTGAATAGGAGGATAATCCGATTCATTTCCACATATAAGTCCTTTACAAAGGGATCATTCGTTTTATCCGGGTATCGCAAAGTTGTATTCCCATTACGAACCGACTCGAAGAAAATAGCGATCTTACGGTTTGTACCGTTTATCCACTGGATTAGCAACAGAGTTATCAACAGGATAACACACAGACATACAAAGGATAAAAAATAAGAAATACCGGTTATCAACAATACAGATCCAAGTAACGCAAAAAGTACGATTAAGGAAACGCTCCCTATAATCTTCAGGTATAAATTCCGGTTAACCATGGTTACTCTCCTTATAATCTACAACCCGTATTTCCGCATCTTATTATAAAGGGTCTGGCGGCTAATATCCAATTGTTGAGCCACAAGCGTCAGGTTCCCTTTCTTTTCTTTCAATACCTCGGCGATAAACTGCCGCTCCATATCCTCCAACGTACAAGGATGGGAGACTAGAGATTCTGCCACAGAGGAAATCTCTCTCTCATCTGATTCCGCACGACGTTCCAAGACGTGGGTAAGTGCTTGAATCAAATTCTCGTTATCCCAAGGTTTCACGATAAAGTCCGTGGCTCCCTTTTTAAGGGAAGATACAGCCAACTCGATATCCCCAAAAGCGGTTATCAAGATAACGGCCGGAGGATTCTTAAGCTCCAAGATACGATCCAACCAGAAAAGTCCTTCCCCTCCGCCTTGCTTTCCAGTGCCGAAGTTCATATCCAGTAAAACCAAATCCACATCTCCATTCCGCAAAAGGGCAGGCAATAATACGGGAGATGATACGGTAACGATCGTCTTAAACTCATGGGACAAGACCGTCCGCAGACTTCTCAATATCGCCTCATTGTCATCTACGACTATAATCTTCGCGTCACGCATTAAGCCTCCTCTTTTTTTCGTACGCAAAGATACGATCTTTTCCCGGGTCTCAGTGTCCAATATTTAGACAAATCCAGTTCTTTACGATCGTTTCCTCCGATTTTATTTGCCATATTCCACGCAACCGGATAGCTTTGAACCAACAAACAGATAAAACCATGGAATCCATATCTCTAAAACTTATATTCCGTAGCTGGTGGCGAAACAAGACGTTCGCCGTCATTTCCTTATTGAGTCTGGCGGCAGGCATCACTTGTACCAACCTACTGATCTCATACGTCATTTATGAATCTAGGATAGAAGCCCATAATCCCAATAAGTCGCATATCATCTATATGGCACAAGACTCTCCCTTGACCTCCGGAGAGAAAGTATCTTTTATTAAAGGGAAGATCCCTGTGCAGCTAAAAGACCAATACCCTGAAGTTGAGGATTATTTACGACTGAACATAGAGAATGCCGCCTCCATCACGATAGGAGAAAAGCGCTTCAACCCAATCTCGATCGTCAGAGCAGATCCCTCCTTTCCTCGCTTTTTCCCTTACAAGGTAATGGCAGGAGATATAAACAAGGCATTAACCCAACCAAACGCAATTGCGTTGACCGAATACCAAGCGAAGATATTCTTCGGGAACGAGGATCCTATCGGTAAAACCTTCTCGGCAAAGTACGCTTATGAGAACGAGACGATTACCTACGAGGTCGCCGCCGTTATCAAAGAGTACCCTCAATCATTCTTGAAGTTCAACGCATTGGCAGGCACTACCTCCCAATTCAATGGCGGCCCTACCTTATTACTGGTAAACGATCTCTTCAACATCGATACGTTCACTCAAAAACTAAAGGATGATAAGGTACCTACTTTCAACGGAACCGGACAGTATTATTTCTATACCCTCCAAGAGAGTTATTTCCAAGAGCAAACCTATACACAAGAATACATCCCCTATATCCACCGAAACCAGAAAGACTTACTGTACGTTGGTTTGTTCTCGGCCATCCTAATCCTCGTGATCGCCTGTTTCAATTATGCCAACCTAAGTTTCTCCCGCATTTTGCAACAGGTAAGGATGATCTACACCCAGAAGGTGATGGGAGCATCGGCTGGGCAAATCCATCGCCAGCTATTCTTGGATACTTTCCTTACCGTGCTGATCGCTTTCTTTTTATCCTTATTACTTACACTGGATTTCCTGCCGGCTTTCAACCGGATCGTTTCCGGACGTATCTCCTTGGGATTTTTCTTTAGTGGACAGGTCTTACCTGTGATCGTGGCACTCATCCTAGCTCTATCCATTATCCCCTCATTATATATGAGCCATAAGATCAACTCCCTTTCCCATTCCGAGTATAAATCATTCACCACCGGTACCCGGAAGCGGACAATCATAGGCGGGCTCTCCATCCTACAATTCGCCATCTCAATAGCTCTGGTATTCGCCACGCTAACCGTACGGCAGCAACTAACGCTCACTCAGACAAACGGTGAACGTTACCGGGATCTCATCGAAATAGCCGACTGGAGTGGGAACCATATACAGACCTTCTCTGAAGAGATCCGGCGTTATCCTTCCATAGAAGAGATGTGCCTTTCGAAAAGCGGGATCATACAGTTCAACTTGCGGACAATGGTCTTGAAAGACGAAAACGGAAACGAACTAAATTATACGCTAGGCCAATACGAAGGCGATAGTACTTTCCTAAAGGTTATGAAGATAAACATTCTTCAAGGACTCTCAGAACGAGAGGCTCTAAAACGATACAGCACACCCGTCTATATTAACGAACAGTACGCACGTTTGCTCGTGCCCAAAGGCGAGAATCCCGTGGGTAAGCCTGTCCGCCTTTACGACACTGAATTCGGGAAGATGGAAAAGGAGGGAGAACCGATAGCGATTATAGCAGGGATCGTGGAGAATCTATATACAGGAACCTTACGACAAGAGGTTTACCCTAGCTTGACCTACCTAACGCATACTCCCCCCTATAACCTCGTCCAAATCCGACTGAAAAAGGAGCACAGAGCCGAGGCTCTAGCTTTACTGCAACAAACATGGGAAAAGATCAACCCCAACGTACCTTTCGAATATCAAGATATATACGAGGAATTTATGTTATCTAACCGAAAAACGATCGAACTGGCACATTTGCTCATCATGTACTCGATCATTAGCCTCCTGCTAACCGCCTTCGGATTATTCGGCATGGCTCTCTATGCCATCCGGCAGCGTACGAAAGAAATCGGTATCCGTAAGGTAAACGGGGCTACGGCCGAGGAGATCTCGTATCTATTAAATCGTCGGTTTATCGGCTGGGTAGGGATCGCTTTCGCGATTGCCGTTCCTATCACGTGGTATTCGCTGAGTTGTTGGCTGGAGAATTTCGTATATCGGGTGGACATATCCATAGGAACATGCCTGCTGTCCGGCGGTATCGTATTGATGGTTACGCTACTGACCGTAAGCAGGCATAGTTATAAAGCGGCATCCCGCAATCCGGTAAACACCTTGCGAAGCGAATAGCGAAGAGGAATATTAAACTCTATTCGCCCATTGGCAATTTACTTAACTGAGATATTGCCTGTAAATTGGAATAATCGTATTGGTAAAGGCCATCATCGGCGATCATCATCAAGGTATTCTTAAAAGGGATTACATCGTAACCCTCCATACCTGCATAATGAACAAGCTGATTAGCCAGCAAGGTCATAGGATCTTTCGCGTTGAAGACCTTTAACCCTTCGTCACAGAGGAATAAAGTACCGTTATCGATACCTAATCCTTTCGGACATTTCATGCCATAAGTAACCAGCAGGTTCGGTTGGTCCACATCACTTACGTCTATGAGCATCAGCTCATTGGCATTTTGCCCACAAGTATTTCCGGAATGCACGGTCACATACGCTAAATCATCCTCCACGACAACCGGGTCGCAGCCAAAGACATGACTTACGGAAGAACGATACTTAGGTACGAGCGGATCTTCCAACGAATAGATCAACATACCGGTCGGAGTTCCCATGAACAGCTTATCCTCATAATTGAAAAGAGTCTCAACATCACGTTGCAACCAAATGTCGTTTGTCGTCAAGACAGGCTTGTCCCCAGAAAGGTCGAAAACGCACATGACATTCTGTTCTACCGTATATAAGTACTTACCATAAATAGAAAAACGAGCCATAGATCCGTTCACTCCCTGCGTGGAAGTACCCGGCGCCGCATCGTTCGCCATCAGATCACCGCCATAACTCGGATAATGGTAAATAGTTTCCTCCCGTTCCTTCGGTTCCCAACCGACCACGACACCTTTCGCTCTCGCTTCTTCCGAATAACACATATTATAATCGAACCCATAGCCATTCTCTATGGTCGGAAGCGCATAACGGAAAGCGTTCTCCACACGACCTTCCAATTCAGGTCTCTCCGGATCGGAGATATCGAACCAGACCAGATCCACATACGAATCCGCATACAATTTATCATCCTTGATCGAGAGATCCTCGTTACCGATCAACTCTACAAAGCCCGCTATCCGGGGAGATGCCGGATTCCTGTTATCCACGATATGGATGCCCTTATCTGGGGAAGAAATATACAGGTAACCCTTATAGAAACAGATCTTACCCCGCTTGGTGATTGGCACCACCTCATCCGTCACCTTCACTGAATTCCGAAACTCGGAGATCGACATGAATACCGGTTCGTTGATAGCATACCGCACGACCTCCACTCTCACTCCATCATCCTTGCATCCCATTAAGACGCAAAGGCTAAAGGCAAACGCCCAATAAAAAAGTTTCCGCATAATTATAATAGATTTAATCATTAAAAAGCATATCGTATACCTGCGCTCAACCCAAATCCCAACGGCTTGTCCGTACGAATACTAGCCGGTTGATCACAGTCGAAATAATGGGAGAAGCGAGGCTCTAAATAGAGACTCCAATCCCCATAGAAACGATAAGCGGCACCGACCGAGGCATTCACGGACCATTGCATACCGTGGATGCCCTCCTTTTTGCTCTTGGAGATAGTCGTTCCGTTTCCGGCGATATAGCCACTATACACGGCCTGCAAACCCTTCTCCATCATAAAGCCTCCGGAGAGATAGACATTCCATCGCTGATTCTTCCATAAATAAACCACCAGATTCAAGGGAATACCCAGATAATGCAAAGACGATTTCACCTCTGACGGGAAATCCCCTCCCCTCTTGAATGTAGTGGATAAATACGTATACATCAATCCACTTTCCACGGCTATACGCCGGCTCAAATCCTTCCGTACCGTAAAACCGAATGATATCGGAAGGGAGTAGCTAACGTCCGGATAAGATTCGAACGAACGATTATCCAAGAAGTTCTCATCCACCTTAGAACTCCGTAATACCGGGGCATTACGGAATGAGACCGTTTGGGGAGGCGTATTACCACTCTCCTTTTCATCATCGTCTTTATCCGGCTTATCCGGATCGGGGCTTCCTGCCGAATTATTCATATCTCCCGGAGAAGAAGCATCGCCATAACTCATATCCGTATTTAAGAAGCTATCTACATAACCACTAGAGCCAACGGCGGCGGCCAATAACCACTTGTTCCGTTTACTCTTCTTGGCTTTCTTTTTCAAAGAGGCTTTTCGTCGGGGACTCCGTTCGCCTTCCGGTAGAGGGACCGTAGAGTCACCTCGCTTAACGACTATGTCCGTCGAATCCTCGGACGCATCCTCCTTCACAGACGGTTCTTCTACGATAGCCGCAATCGCATCCTTCTCAATAATCTCGATAGTCTCACGCCTCTCATCCTTCCGGATCGTTTCCTTTTCCCAAACAATAGCAGAAGGCTTAGCCCTTTTTCCCCATTTCAGCACTTTCGCTATACGTTTCTTTACAGGCTCTACAGGTAAAACGGGACGCTCCGGAAGAATATTCATTTCCTCCGCTTTCTCCGATATCTCTTTCTGAAAGGGGCTCAATTCCTCCAATGGCATCTTCTCCGGGGAAGGTAGCAGCCAAATAACCAAGGCCAGCACTGCGGCGGCGACCAAGCCTCCCGTCCACAACCAACCCCGTGGTCTCGCTCTCCGGTTCATCCGGGCCTCCACCTCATCCCAGCAGCCGGCATCTACCGGCAACCGGTGCTCTTCCAAGCGCTGCCGCATATAGCCGCTGAAATCATCCAGCCGTTCGTTATGATCCTTATCATCCCGCATTTTCATGCCTTATTAAAGATTGTACACTCTTTTGCAAAGCGTTCCTCGCCCGGATAAACTGGGAGCGGGAAGTCGCCTCCTGTACATGCAGCATCTCGGCGATCTCGCTATGCGTATATCCCTCTATCGCATATAAGTTGAAGACCGTACGATATCCCGACGGCAATTGGGCCACGCAAGCCAACAAGTCGTCCGCCGATAAACGGTCCAATACGGAGTAGTTGATATCTTCCAAACTGTCGTCATAGCCATCCAAACCTACACTTAGCCTCGTGTTCTCTGAAGACCGGAGATATTCAAGAGCCGTAGTGACAAAGATCCGCCGTATCCACCCCCCGAAAGCCCCGGAGCCGGAATACGACCGGATCTTCGTAAATATCTTCACGAACCCGTCCTGCAGAAGATCACGGGCCGTCTCCCTGTCACCCACGTAACGCATGCAAACACTCATCATAGCAGGAGCATATTGCTCGTACAATTCCTTACGAGCCCATGATTCGCCTCGCATACATCCATCGATTAACAGTTGTTCATCCATAAGTACTTATGCTCTCTATTATATGGATGAAATAGGTATCCTAAAAGTTGCATCTTATTCAAAAAAAAGTTACCTTCACATCAAAAATAGGAGGAGAGTGTATGAGACGAGGATTATTTATATTCATGGCATGGATATGTGTCGTTGGAATCCAGGCACAGTCTGACTTTTTGTTTATTTTAAATAAAGAAGGTAAAATCATCGTCCTGCCTAAAAACAAGACGTATGAGTTGAACATCCCGAAAGCCTCTTATAAGACATTTACCCCTGCGGGGACACGGGATATCGATATTAAACTGCGGGAGTTCACGCCCGATATTCCCCATACGTCCCTACAAGAGCGTCCGATGGATATGCAGATATCTTCCGCCGCCTATCAGCCGTTCTTTAACGTATATACCCCGATGCTTCGGGAGGTATCGCCAATGGCGTTGGATTTCAATGAGACTTATATGAAACGGCTAAACGAAAGTTTCGATCTTATCGCTAACGGTGTTCAATATACATGGCCGGGAGTCGGAGGCATGACGATCATGAACGGGGGTATTTCTTGGCACAGCGGCAATTGGAGTCTTTATGGCGGAGGATTCGGGGGTCGTTTCTTTAGTCCCTTCAACCCTAGTCCCGGAATAACAGCGGGCGCAAACGTACAAGTGGAATATCAACCTACTGACTGGTTGAAACTGAAAGGCTGGGGACAATACGCTTATTACGCCGACGAGTACAACAACCCCCATATGCTCAGCAACCCTTTTCTCTACCATACCCAAGTGGGCGGCTCAATGGAGTTCAAGGTTACTGATAATTTTTGGATGGGAGCCGGTATCAACTATGAATACAACCCGGTACGACGGAAAATGGAACCACAGTTCCTAGTCTATCCCGTCTTCAAATCGGGCCGCTTCAAGATTGGAATGTGAGGAAGACGCTATTTCCGTCTCAAACATTCCTACGTGGCAACTGCCTAGGATACCGACGCCACCGTCTATATTGCTAAATACACGGATCGGTTCGGCCAGACCGCCATTGATCAAAAGGTTCGAAACTGAATCCGTGTCTTTATCTTGCAAAACTTTCAGATATCGATAGTATTCCGCCGAGATAGCATATAGGTGTACCCGTAGGTGCTTAGGAGGAATCGGAAGAAAATCTTCCTCATTTAGATCTTCTATCCCTATCGAATCTGGAACTACTTTTAGCGGATATGATCCATAATAAGGTTCATAATAATACTCATCCGTTAGGCGCAAGGTATATTCTTTACCGTTGATCAATTCGTCTGAAAAGACTTTCCCCCCATTTCCGGAGATCCAATCATTGCCTAATATCTGATCCAAGGCAGTCAAGGATTCCCCAAAAACAGGTTCAGTCGCATAGTTTGGACTCACCGAGAACCATTTATATTCTCCTGTATATTCCTTAGCTATTCCATCAAAAACAGGAATGCCCTCTTCCATACGGAGTAAATAATAATTCTCCTCGGCAGGGTTATCTTTGAGCGTTACCTGATAAATCGCATTCTGGCGAGCAGAACCAAAAGAGCCAGCTACCGTAGCATATGCTACCCCCGCTTTCAAGACCTGAGCAGGCGCTGGCATGACCGTCTCAGCGCTTGCCACCCCATATTCCGGATAAGAAGCTTCCACACGGATACGATCCCCTTTCACTGGTATAAAATCAGACTTGAAATAACCTTTCGTGTTAAATGCCTCATCCCCCTCCTGAAAGCTCATACGCTCTTTAAAAACGCCATTCACGAATAAATTCACCTCGGCTTTATCCAAAGTCACGTTCGGATGATCATCCGTGAAAAACCAAGTACGGGAGACACTTACGGTTAAGGGTTCGCCGGTTATAGCGACACAGTTCACTACCAAGGTAGGATCCGGCCGTAAGGATTCAAGGTCGATCTCCTTGATGCAAGACATCAAACCAAACAGGCTTACTATACAAATCGTATTTATTAGAATATTCTTTATCTGTTTCATCTTCCTAGAATTTATAAGTATATGATAGGGAAGGTATGATAGGCATAATACCTATCAACTTAAAACAAGGTTTTGTTTTACCGCTATAGGGAGAAGAAGAATCTGGGACTAAGTTATTCGTTCGTTCCCAGTTATCACTTTTATAGACCATAAACGGATTCATCCGGCTATATACATTATAAATACTGATATTCCAGATGCCCATTCGTCCCTTCTTCTTCGGACGGTAAATATTAAGTCCCAAATCCAGACGATGATAAGCCGGCATCTGGTAATTATTACGACGTGTATACAAATCCACCACTTCCCCGGATGGTTCCCACCAGTTATTTATCTTGTATTGGTTGGAAATAGTAAGCGTACCAGCTTGCTCATAACTCTCCAACGACAAGGTCATTCGATTGCCGGAAGTATACGTCCAAGCGGCTGTCAGTTCCACCTTATCCGACAGTTTATGTGAAACCACGATATTCAGCTTATGCCGGTTATCGTAACGTGCCGGAAAGCGTCGCCCGTTATCGATCTCATCGAAACGCCGATCCGACCATGAAAGTGTATATCCTATCCAACCGGTCGTACGTCCGCTTTCCTTGCGAGCCAAGAACTCCACGCCATACGAACGTCCCTTGCCGACCGCCATTTTTTCCTCCCAAGCCGCCGTACCGGGCAAGAAGGAATAGCCGTCTTTATAATCCAACAGGTTCTTCATCCATTTATAATACCCCTCTACCGAGAAACTATAAGAACGCATCAGATTATAATAGAAACCAGCGGAGACTTGATCGCTGATTAAAGGTTTCAACTTACGGGTAACAGGCATCCACGCATCCGTCGGCAAATTTATATAACTGTTGCCCAATAAATGGATATATTGCCCCATACGGGCGTATGAGGCTTTGAAGCTAAGATCGTCACGTAGCAACCATCTCAAGGAAGCGCGAGGCTCCAATAAGGTATAAGCCTTCCGCTCTACATTGAACAGGCTAAACCGAAGCCCCGCATTCAAACGCAAGCTAGGTAAGACATTCCAATCATCCTCTCCGAAGACAGCCGCCTCACGGGCCCATAGCAGATCATTCGTATATATTTTCCCTATATTCGAAAACTCCAGCATACCGGAACCGGCTGCTTTCACCTCATTATACTCCGGGCGGAAACGGTGCATCAAGAAATCCCCTCCAAAACGAATCACATGCGACGTAGAAGGCGTGTAATCAAAAGAGGAACGGACGCCCATATCCAAGATAGAGGTAGAACTACTCGTTTCCGATGAAGAAGAGAGATAATTATCTTCTCCTTCCACACCATAATTATATTCTTTTGAACTCCGTACATTCGAGCGATACCGTGAAAAGACCCCGGAAACCCGTCCGAACAAACGGTTATTGAAGACATAAGTCCAGCCCAAGGTTCCCATCAAATTACCCCAACGCAGCGATGAATGGGTACCATCCGTATAAGGGACTTGCTCTTCTTCTGTTGAGAAATCCGTTCCCCCTCCTTTTAATACATCATTCCCGTTATATAAGCTGAAAAACATCCGGCTGCGATCGCTGAAACGATGATTAAGCTTTAAATTCAAATCGTGAAAAGCGTAACGAAGATTTATTTTATGACCGTCTTTTCGAACCTTATTTGCTATCGCTATCGCTGGGGCAGAGAGTACATCCAGCCACGAGCGTCTAAGCGCTATCTGAAAAGCCGTGCGATCCTTGATGATAGGGCCTTCCAAGCTCAGATTACCGGAGATCAGCCCGATCGTAGCGCTACCATGGTACTCTTTCATATTGCCCTCTTTGGTATGGACATCTACCACAGACGAGAGTCGCCCGCCATATCTCGCAGGGAAACCCGCCTTGAAAAAGTCCAGATTACGGATCGCCTCCGGATTGAAAGCGGAGAATAGCCCGCCGACATGATTGATCTGGTAAACCGGATTACCGTCTATCAAAAACAGATTTCCATCTTGGTCGCCGCCACGAACATATAAACCGGCCAGTCCCTCTGTCCCACTGGCTACACCCGGAGTCAGTTGCAAGGTCTTCACGATATCGGACTCACCAAACAGGGTCGGTGTCGCCTTGATCGTCTTCTGGCTAAACCCCATCGTTCCCATCAAGGTGTTATTTACAGACAAACGATCCCGCTCCGAAGCGATAACTACCACTTCCTCCAGACGAGCGTTCGGACGCAACTCAATATTTAATATGGTATCCCTATCCAATTCCGTGAAATTAAAGGAACAGCTCTCATAGCCAATGTAAGAAGCATGCAAGCGGATATTCCCCGGCGGAAGCGTCAAACTGAAAAAACCATAGCTATTCGTAGCCGAGCCTTTCCGGCTGGCGACCTCATAAACAGAGGCTCCGATCAGAGACTCCGAGGACGCTTGGTCCCTCACGAAGCCGCTGATCGTTACCTGTCTCTGTCTACGCTTCAGAATCACGATCTTTCCACTCACCTTATACACGATCGGATACGACTCGAACAAGCGGGTCAAACAATCCGTCAATGCCTCATCTTTCACTTGGAAACTGATCTTCGGAAGCTCTTTCAACAAAGAAGACTCATACGAGAAGGTCACGCCCGCCTGCCTTTCGATCTCCGACAAGACCTCCGGCAACGAAACCTCCTTCATACGTAACGTAATCCGGGGATCATCCTTCGTCTTGGCTGATTGGGCCAAGAGGTCTGGAACAGGCATAAAAATCATCCAGCAAAAAATGGCCATAAGCCATTTATTCATCCACTCTGTCATCATTCTACTTTATTGAGTTCATTGATAAGACAGGATCTCCCGGAAATACCCCTATCAAGGAAAAGCCTTTTTTTCATACCTCGTGAACTTACCGCTTCATGATGTATGAACCGGCAAGCACAGGTTGTCAACGCGGGATGGGCTTATCCATCCCAAGGATTCCAATAAGGAGGCACCGTGTCTCTCGGCATCGTGATACGCAATTTATCCTCTTGATATCCGGCGACAATCCCAAAGCCGTTCTCCACATTCGAATACGTATCGGCAGGCTCTATCAACGCCCCGAAATTCGCGTCGCCGATCGTGATAGAGTACCCCCTCATAATCTTCATATATCGATAATAATCCTCGGAGATAGACAACAGGCGCACATCGTAATGAACGTCCATAGAAAGGGTATCACTCTCATACGAGTATTCAACAGGAAAAACAGAAACCTTAATAGCATTCGTATTAACCAGATCCTCCCCTCTAAATACACCCATACAGTAACGCCCATCCATCTGGCTCGTGATAGGACTACCTCCAAAAGACTGGAAAACAGGATCCTCATAATCCACGCTAAAACCAGAATAATACCAACTATATCCTCCTAAGCTACGGAAAGAGGTTACGGTACGGGTACTATCCCCCTTCCGGAAGTCCAAGATCTGCTCCACGATTAAACGATAATAGGAATCCGTCTCAACCCCGATTTTAACAGAGAAACGCAGATATTCGGCATAGTAGGCAGAAGATCGATAGGATAAGGTATCCACCTCATAAATCCGTGCCCGACCGGGGATACGAGTTTCCCCGGATACCGGCTCATACCCATCGGCCTCGGCCTCTATACGCAAACAATCCCCCTGTCTCACGAAACAACCGGGCAGAACATATTGCCCCCGTGAATGTATAGAATCTTCCGGCAGGTCATCATTGCGCATAAGACCTTGAAACTCATCATTGACATAGACACGGACTTTTGCGTCGGATAGCTCAAAATCGGGAACGCTATCCATGATAAACCATGTTTTCGAGAGATGAGCACACACCTCCTTTCCGGGACATACCGATGCGTTCAGTACAATCCGATCCGGTAGATCCTCCAAATCAATCTCCACATCCCGAACGCAAGAGACCATCAATAATCCTAGCACAAACAGGCAAGGTAAATATCTTCTCATAAGCTAGAATTTATAAGTATAAGAAACCGAGGGCATGCAATAGAACAAAATCGTCTCCTGTAGCACTACATGATATCGCTGATTTATATCCTGGTTTACCATAACCTCCGTCATAAAGGGATTCGGTTTCAAATACGTATTGTATATACTTATGTTCCAAATCCCCATCCGACCCTTCTTTTTATATCGATAAAAATTCACGCCCAGATCCAAACGGTGATAAGGAGACAATTGATAATTATTACGAGCGCTCAAACCTGAATTCATCGGTCTGTATGAATCTACTCCGGCATACCCGTTCTCTTTCTGATAAATCGGAGACAGATATTTATACTCCGGCAAGCTAATATGGTTTCCTGAGGCGAACACCCAAGCTCCCGTTAACTCCACCTTCCGGGATAACTTACGAGAAACGACCACATTCACCTTATGCCGGTTGTCGAAGCGAAACGGGAAATGACGCCCCTTATTCACGGAACCATCCGGAAACCACCGATCCGACCAAGAGAGCGTATACCCGATCCATCCGGTTGTCTTCCCATTTGTCTTTTGCGCCATAAACTCCACACCATAGGTCTTACCCTTTCCCAAACCGACCCGGTCTTCCCAACCGGAGAAATGTGTCTCAACCGGCCAATGATCCTTATAATCAATCAAGTTATTCAACCGTTTATAATACCCCTCGATCGAGAAATCATACATCCGTTTCAGATTATAATAAAGCCCGGCAGTAATCTGGTGAGAACTCATCGGAGGGACTTGCTCCGTCACCGGGACCCAAATATCCGTAGGTTGGTTCACATAGGTATTCGATAATAAGTGGACATATTGGTTCATCTTACTGTAGGATATCTTCGCCGATAGATCCGGACGAAGTAAATAACGTGCCGACAAACGAGGCTGAAAAGAATGATAGATCTCATTCTCTACATGAAACAAGGTATACCGCAATCCGGCATTCACCCGCAAGCGATCCGTGACCCGCATCTCATCCTCGGCAAACAAAGAGAACTCATGCCCTTTTATCAAGGAATAATCATACAAAAGCTCATATACGGGATTTACTAACGAATCGTTCACCCAAGACCGTTGCTGGCTATTCTCCGGGCGAAAATTATGATACAGGTAATCCGTGCCCATTCGTATCCGGTGATTCATTGAAGGACTGTAATCCACTGACAGCCGTACGCTCAGATCCTCCATCTCCGATTTATAACGGCTATCCCGCTTAATTGATTGCCGTTCTGCCCTATTTCCTTCGATTTCATACCCCTTCGCCTCTTGTCGGATATGCGAGCGAAAACGGCTGTAGCCCACCATTAGATTACCAAACAGCTTTTGCCCGAACACGTAGTTCCACCCTGCGGAGCCGATCAAGTTTCCCCAACGCCAGAGAAACATATCATCCGAATCCTCATGCTTCTCCTTGCTTCCCTGCCGAAAAGCATCTTGCCCCATATAAAAGCTCAAATAGGCCCGGCTACGTTCCGAGAAAGAATGGTTCACCTTCGCGTTTATATCAAAAAAGTGATAACCGAAACTCTCCTTGGTATCACTGTTCTTATTAACGATCGCCAAAGCCGTCCCTGTTATCAAATCCAACCACGTACGGCGTACCGAGACATTAAACGAGGAGCGATCCTTAACAATCGGCCCCTCCAGATTGGCCCGTGCGGAAAGCAAACCCACGGAGATATTCCCGTGATACTCCTGCCGGTTACCGTCATTCATACGGACATCTACAACCGACGAGAGCCTTCCGCCGTATTCCGCCGGAAAGCTCCCTTTATAAAACCGGGTATTCTTTATCGCGTCCGGGTTGAACGCCGAGAAAAACCCCAACAAATGGTTCACATGATAGACCGGATTTCCATCCAGCAGATACAAATTCTCATCGGCCCCGCCCCCACGCACATACAAGCCGGTCATTCCCTCGGTGCCTACCGCCACGCCCGGCAACTGCTGTAAGGTCTTCACCAGATCCGCCTCCCCCAGCAAAGCGGGCATCGACTTCACCCGCTCGGCAGGTACGTCGATCACCCCCGCACGGCTACTCAATATCTCGTAGCGAGGCCGGGTCCCCCGAATAACGACCTCGCCTAACGAGGCCAATGACCTCAACGGGAAGTCGATCATCGTATCCCTTTGCAAATCGATCTCTATCTCCATCGCCTTAAAGCCCACATACGAGGCCCTAAGGCGAACCTTACCGGGTGGAAGTATCAAGCTGTAAAAGCCGTAATTATTAGACATCGTCCCTCCCCTCGAACTTTTCACCAGAACCGAGGCCCCCAACAAACTCTCATACGAGGCTGAATCCCTGACGAATCCGCTGATCGTATATTGACGGGGCTTTCGCTTTAAGATGATATATTGCCCCGTAACCCGATAGATAATCGGTAATGGGGAAAATAAGCGCTTCAAGCAGTACGACAAGGATTCATCCCGGACCGACAGGGAAACCTCTGGCAGCTCTTTCAGCAGAGAAGACTCGTACGAGAAGAACAATCCGGTTTGTTTCTCAAGCTCCATCAATATATCCAACAGGGGAACCTGCCGCATATCCAACGTAACCGTCGGCGTAGGTTCGGGCATCTGCGCATATAGATGTCCCATCCAACCGGGAAGCAAAAGAATCCCTATCAGCCATACAACAATAGATCTCATAAATGATCTGATTTTATTTCTTCGAAGTGGAAACCAAACGTGCGTCCAATGTCTGGTTAACAACCTGCAAGACATCCTCCAAAGGCAGATTATTAAAAGTAGCGGTCAATCTCGCTCCCTCATTCTTTGTCTGGTTCGCAATCTTGACTTGATAATAATCACTCAAGTCCTCAATCACCTTATCCAGCGGTGTCTCCATAAAACGAAGTTGCCCTGTCCTCCAAGCTAACTTGTTCACGTCTTCTTCCGTCACTACCGTTATCTCCTTGTTCTCCATAGAATACTGAGCCGACATTCCAGCGGTAAGTATCACATTCTCCTTTTCCTCCCCGGCGGTAAAACATACCTTGCCGGTAACTACATTGACTTCCGTAACGGTAGGCTTCTCATCTATCTGGAAACTTGTTCCCAGCACCGTAACTTCCGTTTGGCTCGTTTTCACTGAGAAAGGGCGTGCCTCGTTCCTCGTCACTTGGAAAAAGGCCTTTCCATTCATCTCCACGGCACGCCTCTCTTTATCATATCTCTTCGCGTCATACCGGATCCATGAATCGCCGGCCAAAGCGACCAAGGTACTATCCGGAAGGTAAACATCTTTCATTTGTCCGGGGGCGGTAGTAATCGCAACCCAATCCGGGGCGTTTCTCTCTACCGTAAACCATGTCCCCAAACCTACGAGCACTAACACGACAGCGGCCGCCCCGATCCAATACCGGCGAAACGAGACCTTCCGGCTAATCGCATGCTCAGAAGCGAACTTCTGCCATGCCTTATCCGGGTCAAGGCTTCCTTCCCGATAGCGTTTCGCTACGAAACGGATGCGTTGTTCCAATTTATTGTCATGCTCGTTATTATTCATAACTATTCCTTCTATTTAATAAGTCCTTCCAGTCTCATACCATTGGAATCCGACATTTGGGGCCTGCCCCTTCTTCAATGGAACTCCCACGCTCATACTCGGCGAGATCCTAGACGATACGCAAGATGAGAAAATCATCATCGACACCGCGAATATAAATACCCACTTTATACAAACCATCGCTTTCATCCTATTTTCTCTTTAAAATGTGTATCCCAAGGTAAAACTAGCCGTATGATAGTTCAGACCTATGTTATAAGCATATCCCTTGTATTGCTTATCTATACCCAGATCATAGCCAACCTTAAAAGCGACCCGTTTCACCTCTATACCAGCCTCTATGGTAGCTCCCCAGTCAAAACGAGGCGCTACCGCATATCCTTGGCCGGGATTAAACGGGTTATATGATATTTCCTTATTATAGGGCAGCTTTCCTTTTAAAGAATAATCACTTTCCTCATACGTCACTTTTCCTCCCAAGCCAACCGCCAAATAGGGACCGACCGCCAAATGTAACCGAACATCCTTACTTACCTGCCAATCGAAACGAGCCAAGATCGGTAATTGGATATATTCACGATGCTCCTTCTGACTGCGATGCCTTATACCTTCTACATCAAAATCCTTAATTCCATAGGTATCATAATAGAAGCCCGTAAAGCCGTAACCATTACCATAACCGTATCCCCACAGATTCAAATAATCACTGGAAACGGGATAGAGAAATATACTCGTACCTTCCCGTCCCCCATATGGACTCTCACTAGTTCCATAAATCTCACTATAAGAAGACAGCCCCTTCCCCCGTCGCACATAATACAAACCGGATTGAAACGAGAACCAGCCCGATCCGAATGTATAAGAGACCGCAGCCCCAGCCTTAAAGCCTACCTTAGCGACATCTCCCTTATACTTTGTCACGTTCATACCGGCTTCCGGCGTCACTTTCCATTGCGCTTGGGCCGAGATCACGCACGACATCAACATCACAAATACCACCAACTTCCTCATACACTCTCCATGCTTTAATGAAATAAACAAGTAACCTTTATCTCTAAGACAGAGAAATATGAAAAACCCCCATTCCTTTCTATAAAATTTATCCGAAAAAGAACATATAAACACGGATAGCGGTCTCTCGCAAAGCTTTCAATGCCTTGCTCATCTGGTTCTCAACCGTTTTTACCGATAAATTCAATTCCTCCGCGATCTCTTGGTATTTCAAGCCATCCCGTTTGGATAACAAGAAAATCTTCTTCCGTTCGGGAGGTAACCGATCGATAGCGTCCCACAGGCGGGCGTCACGCTCCGATCGCAGGATGTCTTCCTCTTCCGAGGTATCTTCTACGTCGGGTAACTGCTCGGTGGCCTCAGCGTTTACGGGTTGTGAGGTAAATGAAAGAGAACGGTTCCTCACCGCTTGATATAAATAAGCCTTGAGATTCCCGATCACATTACCAGCCCGGTTCTTATCCCATACATCCGCGAAGGCCTGTTGCACGATATCCTCGGCATCGTCCACCTGATCGGTATAACGAAGCGCAAACAAACACAAGGGCTTATATAAACTCTTGAAATGATGTTCAAATTCTTGGGTGGTAATAGCAGCCATACGTTTGTTATCTGTAACTATTCACCGCAAAGTAACAACCTTTTCTTTTTAACAAATCGCTTTTCAGGTTCTTTATAATGGTTTTAATAAAAAGAAAGCGTTTAAGGACTTATCCCTAAACGCTTTTTCTTATTTTTAATTAATAAGCATCAATATGGACGAAAACCGATAATCTGGCGTACCTCATTTAAAGTCTTAGAAGCGCTCTCACGAGCTTTCTCCGCACCCATACGGGCTACCTTATCCAGATATTCCGTATTGGCGGCCATATCCAAGATACGCTCACGGATCGGAGCGCAGAACTTATTGATATCCTCGGCCAACTGCTTTTTCATATCGCCGTAACGGATCTCGCAATTGTTGTATTTCTCATTAAAGAAATCATAGGTCTCTTTCTCGGAGACAATTTCCATCATCGTGAATAAATTGGCGATCGGCTCGGGCTTCACGCTATTCGGCTCGGTTGGTCCCGCATCGGAAACCGCTTTCATAACCTTCTTCTTGATTGTTTTCTCATCATCTATCAAGTAGATCGCGTTACCCTCGCTCTTGCCCATCTTACCGGAGCCATCCAAGCCCGGTACTTTCACGGACTTATCGCCCAAATGGAACGAAGCTGGTTCCGGGAAGAAATCTACTCCATAGGTAGAATTGAAACGGCGGGCGAAACGACGAGCCATTTCCATATTCTGCTCTTGATCCTTACCTACAGGAACCTTCAACGCCTTATGGATAATAATATCGGCGGCCATCAAGGTCGGGTAAGTCAACAAACCAGCGCTTACGCTATGTTTATTACCTTCATTAAAAATCTCTTTCTCTACATCGCCTTCACATCCTTCCCGGCTGATATGCAACTGCTGACGGGCCTTATCCTTAAAGGAAGCCGTACGCATCAACTCGCCGATACCGGCGTTCATATTCAAATATAGATACAACTCTACCACCTCCGGCACATCGCTCTGAATATAAATGGTAGCTTTTTCCGGATCGATACCACAAGCCAGATATTCCGAGAGGATCGTCTTTACGCTATTTCGTATATTGTCAGGATGCGGGTGAGTAGTCAACGAATGCCAATCAGCGATAAAGAAGAAGCAATTATACTCATCTTGCATCCGCAAGAAACTCTTTACCGCGCCAAAGTAATTGCCTAGATGCAGATTACCTGTTGGTCTGATTCCACTTACTACTGTTTCCATGTCTTGTTATTTTTAGTTTTCAAGTGGCGGCAAAGATAGTAATATTCTCACAATATACATATATTATATGCCGCAGATCCTCCTAACCACCTATTATAACGGTGGGACATCCCAATACGATTTGCCCTCCGTGAGCTGTCGTATCTCCCATTCTGGCGGCAGGTTTACCGCAGATCATCACGGTGGAAGATCCTTTAATGATCGTATCCGGAGGACCTACGCAAACGCAACTATCCCCCATTACCGCCGCCGGTAGCTTGCCGATTAGAACAGTCGCCGCTCCCGGCCCTACGATAGGACCGCCTACATGGGGTATCGGTGATGGCCAAGCCGGGGTTTGCATAGGACATGTATGCATATCTGTCAATCTTGCTGCTGGAGGCATATTTATTACTTTTTAGTTAACGATTTATTGAAATGATAATCTACAAATATATAATATTTATCATGAATATACTACTTTTGCGCGCTAATATTTTTAATCATGAATGCAAAAGCAAAAGGATATGTTCTAGGGGCTATCGCCGCCGCGACTTATGGAATGAACCCCTTGTTCGCCCTACCCTTGTATAAAGCCGGTATGAATCCGGATTCAGTCCTGTTTTTCAGATATTTATTCGCGATCCCGGTATTGGGTATCATGATCAAAGCGAGAGGGCGGAACTTTAAGTTGAAACCCAACGAGATCGTTCCTTTAATCCTCATGGGGCTGTTGGTTTCCTTCTCTTCCCTAGCGTTATTCCAAAGCTATAATTATATGGAAGCAGGCATCGCCTCGACTTTGCTGTTTGTCTATCCGATCTTAGTGGCGCTGATCATGGCGTTTGTCTTCAAGGAGAAATTAACGTTACAAACCATCTTTTGTATCTTGCTGGCATTAGGCGGTATCGGCTTACTTTATAAAAGTGGCGACGGAACGACTCTTAGTTTAACCGGTATCCTGTTGGTCATGGCTTCCGCTCTTTCCTATGCTATTTATATCGTAGGCGCGAATCGTCCGCTATTGAAGAATATCGCTACGTTGAAACTTACGTTCTATGTCTTGCTTTTCGGAATGACCTTGTTTTTAGTCCGTATAGATTTCGGCAGGAGCCTTCACATTGTCCATGATTGGTATTTATGGGGTAACCTGATCGCTCTAGCCATATTCCCAACCGCTATCTCTTTCCTTTGCACGACACTGGCGGTCCAATATATCGGCTCCACCCCGACGGCTATCCTCGGAGCTTTGGAACCGTTGACCGCCGTATTCTTCGGAGTGACTGTCTTCGGTGAATCATTAACGTTACGATTGTGTTGCGGAATCATCCTGATCATCCTAGCCGTTACCCTCATTATCGCAGGAAGTAACGTAACAAGCCACCTAGTTCGTTTTCGAAAGCTTTTCCCAAGGCTTCCGCTTAAGAAAAAGAACGCTAAATCATAAAATCATATACAGGCATCATTTCTAGATACTATTCTACGGGGCTATCGCAAATCTATGATAAATTCGTAAAATCATTTGTTACAATCAATTATTTTACATATGTTTGCGATAAACAATACGTATCCAATCATGATCACCAAGTTCTCAACATGCTTATTGTTCCTTGCATTGCTCTTGAATAGTTGCCAACAAAGGAATCAACCCACCTCTCCCCAATATGAAGCGGAGTATAATCGTTCGACAACTCCGGCCCTCATTGATATAGAAAAGGCGCTGGACCATCCAGCGATGTTGAAACTGAGTCAAATAGCCTCTAAGCTGGAATATTATAATGTTGGAGACGCTCGTTACACGGTAACACAAGCGATCGCTATTCCGGATAGCGACGCTTTTATCACATTCAATAACCCACGTATTTATTATCGTAAGCAAGGCATTCCCAGCAAACGATATGGATTTAAGGCCTTGGATTATAAATGGAACCATGGGATGAACGGCCTTAATCTATTTTACGACAAGAAAACAACCCGTATGTACTGCGCCTTGAGCGGCCTCGACCAAGACAATAAAAAAGATTCGACCACATTCAACGATATAAGGCCATGTATCGGGGAATTACCCACATTAGATACGATGCTGACCATTCAGAATTATATATTCCCCGAAAACCTGCCTACCAAATATTCGATAAATGCGGATGCCAGTCAAATAGTAGGCTTCTCCTCCTCGGGATATATGCTTTGTGATTACGCGGAAGGCTCTAAAATCCCGAAAGGAATAACGACATTCAACCTTCGAGGAGATACGCTTTGCAAATTCATCCTTGCGGATGCCAAAGATATTAACGTCTCTCCGGATACGATCACCCGGTTTCAAACCTTTTATTGGAATACGGATCAAGACCGAATAAATTTCTTGATTCCTTATCGAGATACGGTATACCAGCTTTCAAGTTCCCACTCGATCACCCCTTTATATGCGCTTCATAAAGACAATCAAGATAAACCGACCGGTCTTCGTTCTTTCTTGGAGAATCCGAATGGGCTATTTATGGGAGTCTTTCAAAAAGGTTCTCCCGCCATCTATAATTGGCTGGGATGGCTGGACGATTACAAACCGGTTATCACCCATCGAGTAGTCTATCTCAAGAAAGAGAAGAAAACATACGCCTTACCCAAAAGCTCCGGAGGATTTATCAATGATATAGATGATGGACTTCCGTTCTGGCCAGACGGACAAACCGATGACTGTGTTTATATGATTCGTACCGTCACCGAAATGCGTGAGACCGTTAAACGCACAGGCTCCTCCCGCCAAAAAGACCTGATCAAATTCTTAGACGATCCTAAAGTGTTCGAGAGGGATTATGTAATGATCGTGGCAAGACCTTGATAGATATGTGACAGATAATACAATAAACGAATGAAACTACAACCATTTTTCTTATTCCTATCACTCTTGCTCTTTATCCTCTCTTCTTGTGAGCAAGCAGAGAAAAGTAGGTCTTATCAATTAGTAAGATCCGATCAGACCTTGGCTTTCAGCTTGGATGATAAGACAAAAAACGTAACCCCTTTCTTATCGTACTATCGTGATAAAAAGGGAAAGGAATATATTGTGTTACAATCTTACTCCATGCAGTCACGTAGCAATAAATTCTATTTTTATGATAAGGATAGTCAAGAACTAGCGTTCAAGATAGAACCGGAGATCGAGGGTTCTAATGGAGTAGGTCGTGTATTAGGATGCTATATACAGAATTGGGACAGCTTATATCTCACCAGCTTATTTGAACCAGAGATCATACGCATCAATAAGGATTGCCAAATACAAGAAAAAATAAATTATGAGGAAGCAAACGATGGCACAAGACTTTACAATAGTTGTTTCCTAAGTTTCAGAACCGCCACCCTAATAGGGCGGGATCTATATATCTATTCAGATCCCAACCGTTTGATAGAGAAAGATTATGTCTCCGCTACTATCAATCTCGACACGAAGGAGATCAGAGCATTACCTTTTGTTTATCCGGACTATCCCGGCTCTTCGGTCAAATTGAAACGATACGGGCTAGAGGGTAGCTATAGCCGTTCTTTTGATGGGCAGCGATTTGTATATTCTTTCATTTACGATGAATCTGTCTATGTGGCGAATATCGCACATGACTCCATCCGCAAGGTATCCGTGAAAAGCGAGTATATTGACCAAGTGCAATTGCCAGACGAGCTAACCGCCCAAGCGATCGATTTCTGTCAAAACGCGATGTATGGAGACTTGATATACGATCCTTTCCGAGAAGTTTTTTATCGGATCACTTATCCATCCACTACGATCGAGAAAGGGGTTAAAGCTATGGAACTTATAGAATATGGACGAAAGACCTTTTCAATCATAATCCTTGACAAAGAGTTAAACAAGCTAGGAGAGACTCTTTTCCCTAATTACACGTACAATTCAAGACAATTATTAGTTTTACCCGATGGCCTTTACATATGTAACAGCCATTTCATGAACCCCGATTTCAACGACGATATATTAAGTTTTATTCGTTTCGATCTAGTTTCTCGATACGGCCGGAGATAAACAAATACTGTATATCAGCATATTACAGCAAGCACAGACAAGCCTTATTCCAGTGGATTTCCTAATAGATATTCAATAGATAAAGCCAAACATCCATAAAGGAATCATATTGCGGAAAGCATACTCTATGTCATCTTTCACCACATACCCATCCGCCGCTTGCTTGATCTGTTGCCGCGTCTTATTCTTTCCCCCAATCTCAAAGGTTCGGCCATCTATCTCAAAGTCTGAAATCGCAGAAGAAGTAACGAAGCATACGACTCGCATCCAAGATAGAAAAACCGTCTCACGCACGGAACCGATATCCGGTACCTGCTCCGACAACGCATAAGCCAGATTCGTATTATTCAGATAGATCTTCTCTACTTTCTCCAATAATTTCAAGCCCTGCGCTTTTTCTCGCAGTAAATTAACCAGACCTGCCTTCTCCAAATAACTCATGTAGTCGGGCAACACATTCCGGCTGATATCCAAATCTCTCGCCAACTTCGTATAATTTGGTTTGAAAGGGACACTTTGAGCTAATACATATAATAATTTCTTCAACTTTACGGCAGAAGCCACCGTCATATCCGCAAAAATCGGAATATCAGATTCCACCATTTGGTTAATCACGCTACGCAGACGCAAGAGATATTCCGTATCTTGAAAAAATGGATAATAACCTGTCGATAAATAATCATTAAATAATTTGAGTGGACGAGCTTCCTTATAAGGGAACTCAACCTTCCCAGCAAGAATCTCTTCCAACGAATACGATGGAAGCTGCCACCCCTGCGATATATTCAAATATTCCCGAAAAGAAAGTCCGGGTAATCTATACTCTACCTTCCTGCGACTTAAATCCGCACCACCTTTCTCCAGATCAAGAATAGACGAACCTGTATAGATAACTTGAAGACCAGGAATTTGATCGTATATATTCTTCACCTCCCTAGACCAATCCTTGTATTTATGAATCTCGTCAATATAAAGTTTTTTCCCACCCAGATTATAAAATTGATAAGCCATGTCGAATAACCGATACTTGGTAAAATAGAAATCATCTGCCGTAACATACAAAGACTCATCCTCACGATCATACAATTTGATATGCTGCAACAATAGGGTAGTCTTCCCAACACCACGAGCACCTAAAATCGCAACCAATCGGCTATCCCATGCGATCTGATCGTGAAGAAAACGCACGACTTCTGTCGAAGTATGCTCTAATTGAGTTCTAAAGGAACGAAATAAGGTCTCCATATTGATTCATGTTTAAAGGACAAATATACAAAATTGCACGATGCGATGTGCAATTTTCATACAAAATTGCACGATGCGATGTGCAATTTCCTTTATATAGGTTGACCATGTTCTATCCTATTGATGAACGAGGTTTACCCGGACAAAAATAATTAACATTGTTTGCACAAATTCATTCAACTCACGATATAAATAGGTGACCTTAGATTGGCAATCCTAAGAGCAATACTGACTTGGCTAAGTAATATATACTGACTTGCCCGACACAGTATATATTACTTAGCCAAGTCAGTACTACTGCCGATAGCAAGCTCATCACACAAATAAACCATCAAATGAACGTTGAAATGGAGAATTTACTCTCCCGAAACGATCTTTAGTGAATATCCTTTACCCCGAGCACTCTCTATCACCAAACCCGGAATAGGAGACAAATCCTCTTTAAGCCTTTTAGCCGTAACGGTAAGATGCACGAAAAGTACTATCTAATGATAATATCTGAAGTGCCCCCCCTGTATAAGAAAAACAAAAATCATCCCCAAGTTCTTTGATACGCCGATCTGTATCCTCTTGGACTACCTGTTGAAATGATAGCAATACAAATACATAACTTTATGCCAACAAACCCTCATTTTTTGTCTGTCAGCTAAAAGTCAGCTAAAACAATTGGCCATGAAAAGGAATAAACTTATGTTTGTGAAAAATTAAATACGATATGAAACGAGCAATCTATTAAAACACCGTCCTTCGCAAAAAGAACAAATAAAACGAATGAAACTCTTTTGGATCACGCTACTTATATCTAGTTTAGTCTCTTGTCACAATTTCAAAGAAGACAGACAACTCTCATTCGCTCTTGAAAGAGCAGGCGAAAACCGCCGTGAATTAGAACAGGTATTGGAACATTACAAAAATGATTCCTTGAAATATCGTGCAGCTTGCTTTCTTATTAAGAATATGCCCGGGCATTATTCTTATTGCGGGAAAATCACCAACACATATAATAAACAAATTGACTCTATAATACTTCAAACACAAAAAGAGGGGCGTTATCATGATACACCTTATCTTGCCAATCGCATTGATAGAATCTCTAAAATCCACGAGAACACCTCATTCCCGATACAAGAAGACATTCGTATAATTACAGCTGATTTTCTTATTCAAAATATCGAGCAGGCTTTCCACCTATGGGAAGATGCCCCTTGGAGCCGACATTTAAATTTTGATGACTTCTGTGAATACCTATTGCCCTACTCTATCGGAGCCATGGATGTACTGGAGGATTGGAGGACTGGCATGTACCAACAAATAGATTCTACGACATTAACAGAACTCAACGACTTCAGCTATTCTTCCGATATGCAAAACTCAGCATTTTGGGCTTGTAAGCATATCAATCAGTTTTTAGAGAAGAAATTAGTTCCTGAAAACTCGGTATATTCCATTCCGTTCATAGCAAAAACCTCCACTAGGAGCATGATATCATTCGGCACTTGTAATCAATTCTCGTTAATAGCGTTAGCTATGATGAGAAGCATAGGAATTCCCGTCATGCTAGATTTCACACCACAATGGCCTTTCCGCTCGATGGGGCATTATTGGAATGTACTTTTAGATAATACAGGAAAGAATCTAGCGTTTGGAGGATGCGAGACAAAAACAGATCCGGATATACTGCATAAACCTAGCCAGAAGATGGCTAAAGTGTATAGGCGAACATACGCTATTAATCAAGATCTCGTAAAGCTGAATACAACCGAAGAGGTCGTGCCCGACCTCTTCCGGAATATTTTCATGAAAGATGTTACCTCCGAATACATGAAAACTTGTGATATCATGATTCCAACACAAAAAAAACGAAACCATAAACATGCCTACCTAGCCGTTTTCGACAATCAGAAATGGGTACCTATATGTTACGGTACACAAAAAGGAAAAGTTTGTTACTTCAATGAAATAGGAAAAGATATTGCCTATCTCCCACTTTATTATGACAATCAAGGTATTCATCCTATTACAGATCCATTCATACTTGATTCACGAGGTAGAATAAAATATCTACATGCAGATACCAGTAAACGAAAGAAAGTTATATTATCTAGGAAATACTATCTCGCAAAACATATTTTCGATTATGCAAAAACTCTCACCGGAGGACATTTTGAAGCTTCCAATAATCCGGATTTCTCCGATCCTGATACAATACATACGATTTCTCATTGGTTATTGTCCGCAGATTCTTTCGAGATAAAACCTCAAAAAACATATCGCTATTGGCGCTATGTATCAGCAAAAAACAAGGGTTGTAATCTAGCCGAACTCGCTTTCTACTCAGACAAGGAGGAAAAAGAATTAACCGGCACAATCATTGGAACAAATGCCTCGGTTCGTTACGATACTATGCCAATGGATAAATCCAAAGTATTTGACAAAGATATCCTAACTTACTATGAAGCCCCTTCTACGGTTGATTATCCATGGGTAGGCTTGGACTTCAACAAACCGGTATCTATCAATAAGATCATTTATACGCCAAGAAACGATGATAATAACATCCACGCAGGTGATCTATATGAGCTATTCTATTGGGAATATAACCATTGGATGTCATTAGGCCAACAAAGAGCTATTGAATCAAAGCTAACCTATACAAATGTACCAGACAATGCTCTCTTGTTGTTAAAAGACTTAACCAAAGGAGAAGAAGAACGCATATTCACATATGAAAATGACAAACAAGTTTGGTGGTAATCTTTATTATTCCATGAGAACCATATTAAATTAATTACAACAAGTAGGCAATTTTAATTTTATCTATAAATAACTGATAATCAGCGTGTAAAAAAACATCATTATATTTTCCGAAAAACTCGTACGTGTTTTTACTAAAAGTCGTACGTGTTTCTAAAAATTCACGTACGTGTTTTTTAGAAGACGAAGTCGAGAAGAATATAAACATTCAAAAAAATACACTAACCCACCTTGTAAAACCTACCCACCACACTTCAGCACATAGCCATGCCCCCGAGCACTCTCAATCACCAGATCCGGAATAGGAGACAAATCCTCTTTAAGCCTTTTAGCCGTAGCGGTAAGAGCGTCTTTGGACACACTTCCATCCGGCCAGATTTCTTCTTTCAGCCGATTAGACTCAATGAAATATCCTTTATGTTCTAATAAAATACAAAACAGTTTCAGCCGTTGATTTGCCAATTCGATACGATGCCTATGATAATGCAATACGCCATGTGTTTCATCGAACAAGATATCTTCTGTTATTTGTATCATCTCTTTAGGTGCTTCTTGTAGCGGTAAGATATTTATCCTTGGTCTTTTCCATGTCAAGACAATCGCAATAACCCAGAGAATAACCATTGCCAGAATCCAAAATATATTTCGCAAAAACACTTCACCTACTATATAAAGGAAAGGAAATTGAACAAACGCTTGTAAAACGATCGTCCGATTCGCTCCAAAAACAATATCTTTTAATGGTATGAAAGATTGATAAAAAGAAGTATCTGAAGAGCTACATTCCGTCTTGTCTATAAAGGTATAACAAGTTACGGTCTGAGCCGAAATCGCATGTTCATACAAAGATGCACGAAAAGCGCTATCCAGCAAGGTTACTTGAATCGGATTCTCCATAGACAAACAATGTTGGAGACAAAAATCAGACTTCTCCTGTGAAGACATCCTCCGTGCCACCTCCTTATTATTCCTCATATGTATAATCGCATCGGCAGTCTTGATTGTAATGCTATCTCGTTCCAATCGATTAGCGCCTGAATAGGAAAAACAAAAAGCATCCCCTAAATCTTTTATCCGCCTATTTGTATCATCTTGAACTGCCCGCTGAAATAACGTTTGAGACTCTTCTTGTAATTCATACTTTACATTTTGGTATGATTTATAAAAAGACAACAAGCAAATCATCGTCATCAGAACAAATACACTCCACTTCCAATAAAATTTCCAATTTTGCTTCTCCATAATTATTCCTCGTTGAAACTGCAAAGATACGTTTTCCATCCCTTTCTACGAATAAATTCATTCAACTCGCAAGATGAAAGATGACTATAGGTAGACAAAAGGCTTATTTTTCAACTGTCAGCTAAAAGTCACCTAAAAAGATTGGCTATCCAAAGACCAAGCCGTACGTTTGTAACAAAAATTAGAAACGACATGAAACAAATTACTTTCAAGAAAGCTTTCGCTATCATTTTCATTTGCGCCTTGTGTGCTTCGTATTTTCTTTTGAAAGAAGGAAAACAAAATTTCTCAGATCTTACTTTCTCTAATATTGAAGCGCTAGCTTCCGGTGAAAGTGGATCCAAAGATTGTTATATGGCTGGCTCTCTATCATGTAATGGAGGATATTACAAATATATATACAACCGTTAAAACAACACATGAACTACTACGTGTACATAGTTCTATTAATAGGTAGTCTGGTATCCTGTTCGGAATCCTCACGGCACTTCCCCCGCTACGAGGATTTTCCCGATGAAAAGGCATTAAACGCGCAGGTTATCCACCTAGATACCGCCTTGTTCCGCTATCCTTTCCGGGTAGCGGTCAAGGATGGTATCGCTATTATCATGGACTTGCACAACGTAGATTATTTCTTCCATGCCTTCTCTTACCCCGAATGGGAATATATGACATCGTTTGGCAAACGAGGCGAGGGACCCGAGGAAATGGTATCGGCCGATTGCTTCCGATTTATCTCCAAGGATTCTATCTGGACGCTCGATGCGAACAAAATGCGAACAACCCGGTGGAAGATTGAACAAAATATGAACAACATCATCCCCGTAGAAACGATCGATATGGACAAGCGGCTGGTTAGGGCATTGGACTTTTACCCGATGGAATCGGGCTTTTTGGTATCTGACTACCTCGGTGAATATAGACAAAAGTGGACAGACCGAGAAGGGAAATGGATTCACTCCGCTAATCAGATCCCGACTGAAAATAATTATGAAGACATCGCACGCCCTGCATTGGCGCAAGCGTGGCGAAGCTTCTTCGACTATAATCCCCAAAAAGGCATCTTGGTCATGGCAACCCAACTAGGAGAGGCATTAGAAATATACAACTTCACAGATACTACACAAACCGTACGATACGGACCTAATGGAGAACCTCAATTCGCAATCTCACAATCGGAGGGAATTCCAACGGGTATCATGGGATTCAGTGATGTTCATATCACAGACAATTTCATTTATACCGTATTTCATGGCCGTAGTTTCAAAGATATCGGGCAGGCATACCAACGAGGGGAAGATATCGAGGATGGCGGGCGATACATCTATGTATTCGACCTCAAAGGAAACCCCGTCCGGAAATACGTGCTCGACCATGCCATTTATGGTATCGACGTAGATGAGGATACGGGGACGATCCTTGCCACGGATGTAAACAGCAACGATCCGATTCTTTCATTTAAAATATAACGACAAAATATCATGAAATACTTAAATCTAATCATACTATTATTATTCCTTCTAGCTTGCCAAGACAAGAAAAAAGACGAGATCAAGCATTTAGTATCCGAATGGCAAGGAAAAGAGATACGATTTCCGAAAGACATGGTCTTTGCACGGTTTGCAACCGATACGGTAGACTTCACCCTGCCAAAATCCCCCCACAAGGTGCTGGTTTTCGTGGATTCCATAGGATGTACCAGTTGCAAACTCCAACTGCACCGATGGAAAGAACTGATTCAATACACCGACTCCATTACCCAAGGAACGGTTCCATTCCTGTTTTTCTTCCAGTCCGATGATAAGAAAGAAATACGGTATATATTGAAAAAAGACAATTTCGACAAACCTATCTGTCTGGATCAATCCGACAAGCTGAACGAACTAAATCATTTCCCGACCGATGGGAGATTTCAAACCTTCCTATTGGATAAGGACAATAAGGTCGTAGTGATAGGAAATCCTATCCACAACCCGAATATCCGGGAGCTATACCTAAAAGAGATCACCGGAAAACAACCCGCTTCACAAATACAGACCACCGTGAAAGTGGAAGAGGCATCCATACAGCTAGGAACTATCCAAATGGGAGAAAGCAAAGAAGCTGTTTTCCGATTAACAAACACAGGAAACAACCCGTTAGTCATACTAGACGCGGCTACAACCTGCGGCTGTGCCAGCCCATCTTTCGATAAACATCCCGCCAAGTCGGGTGTGACCCTTCAAGTAAGAGCCATCATGACACCGAAAGACAAAGGAGTCTTTGACGAGACGATTACCGTGAAATGCAATACGAATCAACTGATAAAATTAAACATTCGGGGGATGGCTCAATAAATAAAAAAGAAGGGAGAGCTTGCCGGATATATTGGAACGATCACAAGCAAGCCTCCCACCCCACTTTTACTCATGAAGCAGAAAGGAGGTGACACAAAAGTAGTAAATTAAATTGAAAGAGGAATTCGAGAATATCCTTATCTTGCAGAAGAATAGTAAGCAAGAGATTACATTCTCAAAAAAAGAAACTATAAAAAAGAATTATCATGAAAAAGAAAATTTTAGGAATAGCCGTAATGGTAGTCGTAGCATTGACGGTCGGATGGAATATCAACCAGAGTGAGAACGACATCAAACTTTCTGATTTGGCGCTAGACAATGTGGAAGCTTTGGCTAGTGGAGAAGGAGGAGGAGGAGGAAGTGATTGCTATAAATGCTCTTACGATTGGAGAGTTATTTGTGATAATGTTCAGTCATGGTGCGCTGGTCATCGCATGTATATATTTCCTTGATAATTAGATATACTTAACGGATCATCCTCTGATTTATTAAATAAACAATATCAATATCTTGTATATACACATTCAATACAAGATATTGATTTTAAATATTTCATTTATGAAGAATATATATATATTATTAGTAGTAGTACTCATATCATGCAAGAACAGTAAGAACAGTGAATCAAATGAGCATATTCACATTGATTATCAAAGAATTAATTTATCTGGACATATCATAGGATCAGCAGAAGGCATGCACTTAGTTGATTCATTCCTAATCATTTTAGATAGTAAAACTGACTCACTTTTTCATATAATAAATCTACAAAATATGAGATGGAAAGAATTTGGCACAAAAGGTCAAGGGCCTTTGGAGTTTTTACATCCATTTCATTTTCACCATGCTGGAAAAGAGATAGTAGGTGTCTGGGACCTATTCAAAAGTAGCATGACAAATCTATATATAAATAACATTTACCAAAATAAGGCATTACAACAACAAAAGATTTTATCTATCAATGACAACAGATCAACTTTTGCATCATTACCTACAAAATACAACACATTCATTTCACAAGGGGCATATGAAGATGGAATGTTCAAACTATTAGACCAAAAAGGAAATCTAATAAAATATTTTTTTGAATATCCTTATAAAAACACGGAAGAAAAAAATATTCCCACTAAAACAAGAGCATTAACCTATCAAGGTCAAATGATGGCAAGCCCATCACTTGACAAATTTTGTTTTGCATGCATATATGCACCAATTATCAGTTTTTATTGCATACATAAAGATTCTATTGAATTGATAAAATCAAATAACAAAGGGTATCCAAGTTACATATTTGATAATGAATCCAGCATAATCACATCCAGAAACAAGGCCGCTTACAGCCAAATATTTACCACCAATGAACATATATACGCATTATATTCAGGGAGAAGCTGGGATGAGTATAAAAATCTTTTTTTAAGGTCACAAAAAATTGAAGTATATAATTGGGATGGAACACTAACAAAAACATACACAACTTCTATCCCTTTAACTTTAATTTGCGTTAGCCCTGATAATAAAAAAATATATGCAATTGCAGATGACCCAGACCCACAACTATTAGTATTCAATTTATTTCAATAAAATGCAATAAAAAAATCATGAGACCAAATAAATACTTGTTGATTCATATTGTCTTCCTCTGTTTCCTGTCTTGCCAATATACTCCTAAAGACAGGATATTGGAGAACGTTATCTCTTCCGCTAAAGCACACAACGTAGACCTCAACCAAGTATTAGAACATTATAGCCAAGATTCCCTAAAACTTGAAGCGGCGAAATTCTTGATCAGGAATCTACCCGGAAATGTATCTTATGATAGTAGTAAACTTGGAAAATACCGTCCCATATTATATAAGCTAGACTCACTCAGACAACTTAGAACGATGTCGGAAAGGGACTTACTCGATCAAACAGACAGTGATTGGGACAAACTATATGGTAATCATTTCTCCCCGTCAGATGTATACGCCAAGCTGAAAGAAGACTTACTGGCCATATCTCCAAACTATCTGATCGACAATATAGATCAAGCGTTTGGAATATGGCAACAGAGTCCATTCAAAGACAGCGTTGATTTCCATACTTTCATGCGATATTTGTTACCCTATAGAAAACAAAATGGTTATGTTATCGAACCTTGGAGAGCATATTTTTTATCTAATTATGGGCAATATCAGAATCGCTATCCCAGTATCCGGCAAACGACAGATTATTTAATGGAATTAGTCAAGGACTATCAAGTTGATTGGAGAAAAATCAGCGATTATCCCTTTATCTGTCTCAATGATTACAACTTGGCGAAAATGAGCAGATGCACGCATAAATGCTGGTTCAACTCCATGCTATTATGCGCATTAGGTATACCCTGCACCATCGATTTTGTTCCAGCTTGGGGTAATCGGAACCACAGTCATGAATGGAACGCCATCATAATTAACGGGAAAACGTATCCCTTTGAGGCTACAGGAGGAGAAGGCATGTGGCATAATCAATTGGTTTATAACAATGTATGGATTGATAAATATTGGATGAAATCCAGGCTACCAAAGGTTCTCAGATACAGTTATGAATCCGCTAAAAATGGACCATCCGCAGATAAGGAGTGTAATTCCAAGAATACCCCGATTCGGTTCCTGAACTCAAAATACGAAGATGTATCCCCCGAATATTTCAAGACATCCGATATCCGGATTCCTATCAAGGGAAAAGGAATATTCGCAAAAACACCCAAATACGCCTACTTATGCGTATTCAATGAGGATAGATGGCAACCTGTATATTGGGGTAAAACTAAACGGGGCAATGCCTGTTTCGAAAAGATGGGAAGGGACATTGTCTATTTACCCGTATTTTATGAGAATGGAGAAATCACTCCCTTCAATGATGCCTTTATTCTGCAACAGGACGGAACTATACATTATCTCACTCCCAACATGAAAACGGAGACTTCCGCCCTCCTAAAACGGAAATACTATGCCAGACCGGATATCGAATTCTGGAAAGAGTGGAATATAGGAGGCTATTTCGAAGTATCAGATGATGAATCGTTCCTAAATGCCCAAAAGATATTCACGGTTACAACTTGTGAATCAACGCCAAACACATGGATATTGGAAAGCCCTGTTACAACCCGTTACATACGGTACGTATTCCCCCAAAAAATAGATGTCTTAGCGGAGTTGTATTTCTTTAAGAAAGACAAACAGGCAAATACACTGGTAAGGATAGATGGAAACAGGATCTTCCCGCATAAAACGGATGTCATAGAGATGGAAAAATTATTCGATGGAGATTTACTGTCCTATGCTGATCTGACAAAACGTCCACAGTCGGATCACCAAAAGTCACCGTGGGTCGGAATCGATCTCATGGAAAAGGCGGAAATAGCCGCCATAGGAATCTGTCCGAGAAATGATAAAAATAATATTATAAAAGATCTGGAATATGAGCTTTATTACTGGAACAACCGGTGGGTATCACTAGGAAGGAAAACCGCTACGGATTATCACATAACCTACGATCATATTCCGGGAAATTCCCTACTTTACCTAAAATGTACGAGCGAAGGAAACGAAAATCGTATTTTCACTTGGCAAGGGAATGGCCCTAAATGGTGGTAACAAACAAGGCATGAAAACAAGAAAAAAAAGAACAACCATGAGACACATAATGGACTATTCCTTTTGTCTTATTTATGCGGCAAGTAGCCTCATTCTTCTATTCATCGCTCTACAAATATTTTTCATCAGCAGTTTCAAGATTCCATCAGACTCCATGTATCCAGCCTTAGAAGCCGGAGATAATATATGGATATGCAAGCCCGTGATCGGCCCGCGTATCTTCAATATCTTCGCATCCTTACAAAACAAACAAACGACGATCTACCGGCTTCCCGGTCTCAAACAAATACAAAGGAATGATATCTTGGTATTCAATTTTCCCTGCCCGAACAACTGGGATGACATTGAAATGCATATACTTAAATATTATGTTAAGCGTTGCATTGGATTACCCGGAGATTCTTTATCTATTGAGAAAGGTTTTTTTAAGGTAGAGGGATATACCGGAGCTTTGGGAAACCACAGATCTCAAACAATAATCGCACAGAGGGATAAAGAAGATTTTGAAGACGGTGTTTATCATTGCTTTCCAAATGACACGAGCTTCCATTGGAACATCAAGGATTTTGGACCTCTTTACATACCAAAAGCCGGAGATACCATCCGATTGAATCAATTCAACTATATACTCTATAAAAAATATATAGAATGGGAACAGCAATGTGACTTAAACGAGATAAATAGTCGTATCTATTTAAAAAACAAAGAATTAACACACTACGAATTTAAAAAAGATTATTACTTTGTAGCAGGGGATAACGGAGAAAACTCTCAAGATTCCCGCTATTGGGGACTTTTACCCGAGGAATATATCGTAGGTAAAGCTTGGATCGTATGGAAGTCGATAGATCCATACACTGGTAAAATCAGATGGAAACGATTATTTAATCCGGTTAATTGACATGAAAAGCCTTTATTATACAGACTATTTTTTTCTCTCGTTTCTAGGTGTACTACTATTATGTACCCCATTCGCAATCATGTCTGAATTAGTGAATGGAATTATCATGGGGAAATTATATTGGGTACAACTCATATTGTTTATCTTTTCAATCTATATACCATTCTCTCTTTTTACCAAAAAACAAAAGCCTGATATCTCTTTAACATGGAATGATTTTATACTTCCACTTATAGGCATTTGGTCTGCCATCGCTTATCCATGGACACTTAATCCCGAACCGGAAAAAATCATATTTATCGGACAGATGGTTATATTATGGTTTATACTTCGATATACTATCAGCAAATATCCGATGCTTGGAAACTATTTTTTATTTGTCCTCATAGGTATCGGCTTGATAGAAGCTATTTGGGGATTCAAACAATTACAAGGTTGGACACAATCTAGCCATTCCCTATTTCGTTTAACTGGTTCTTTTTTCAACCCGGGGCCTTATTCCGGATATTTAGCGATTACGCTTCCTATAGCTCTTGGGATCTTGTTGAAACAATCCAAACGGAATATTTTATATTATTTCGCAATGTTGTGTATACTTACAATTATCGTCATACTCCCCGCCGGAATGAGCCGGTCGGCATGGATAGCGGCAATTTGCTCTTGCGCTTGGGTTTACGCAATGTACCGCCTTGATTGGAAACGGATAAAAATAGAATTGATACAGCACAAAAAGCCATATATAATATGTGGTTTTCTCGGATGTGTTTTATTTCTCGCAGGAAGCACATACTTCTATACACTAAAAAAGGATTCTGCGGATGGAAGGTTCCTTATGTGGAAAGTCACAGCAAAAGCAATTCAGAAATACCCAGTAATCGGTACAGGCTTAGGTGGGTTCCCAGCTGCTTACGCTGAAGCACAAGCCGAATACATGACTTCAGGAAAAGCTAGCGAACAGGAGAAATGGATCGCAGGATGTCCGGAATATGCTTTCAACGAATACCTGCAAATCGGCTTGGAGCAAGGGATCATTGGATTAGCCTTGTTTATGACTTGCCTAGGAAGTATTGTCTATAAAGGGATCAAGAATAAAAGATATGCCTGTTGTGGAGGAATCATAGCGTTGGCTATATTTGCTTTCTCATCGTATCCGTTACAATTGCCGGAGTTCTGGGTCATATTGATATTTTTGGGAGTGATGTGCGTAACACCGAATCCGGATCAAATTCAAAAGGATGAGACAGAGCCTAGTCACAACGAATGGTATAAACGGGTATTTCTTATTGGTGTAGCCATTCTAGGCATTACACTATTTTGGACCCAGAAAGATTATTATAGGGCTTATCAAAAATGGGACAGAGCACAAATGTTTTATAATAATAAAGCTTACAGGGCCGCCTTGGAAGAATATGAGCCTTTGTACCCATTGTTGAAGCATAAACCGGGATTCCTTTTCGAGGCCGCTCAATGCCTTAGCAAAACCAGACAATTTGAGCAAGCGAATGAATATTTAAGAAGGGCCGTTTTATTAAGCGCTGATCCAATGCTTTATTACATGATGGCAAAAAACGAACAGTCATTAGGACAATACCGGCAAGCGGAGAAGCATCTGCTACATGCCATTGATATTTTACCGGAACGTATCTATCCGTATTATCTGTTAATGAATCTTTATACGGAACCATCTTATTTTCAACCTGCAAAATTGAAAATGGCGATTGATTCCGTATTAACTAAGAAACCCAAAGTGGAAAGTTCCGCTATTAAAGAAATGAAAGAGAAAGCACGAAGTATGTTAAACAACACATCAATATGAATACAATATCCTTATTTTTATAGCAATTACGACTACATCGTAACAATAAATACTTATATTTGCGAATGATAAATTGTACAAACCGATCAATCATACGAGTATGAAATACTATAAATTGTTGACCTTTACGCTTTTATTCTGTTTAAGCGCATGCGGCGGAGAAAAGAAAGATACAGATGCCACACAGGATTCCGTAGAAACCGTATTGCCGGATGAGGCGAACGAAGTCACCATCATGACATTGAAGCAAACGGAATTTAATCATGAGTTGATAAGCAATGGTAAATTATCCGCTCGCAAGTTGGTGGACTTACGGTTTGAGTCGGCGGAGCCCATCGCCCATATCTACGGTAAGAACGGAGACCGGGTAAACAAAGGACAGAAAATAGCGGAACTCGCTACTTTCCGGCTCACGAACAAAACAGCGCAAGCCAAGGATGCCCTAGAGAAAGCGAAGCTTGAATTAAAAGACGTATTGATCGGTCAAGGATATATGCTGGAAGACTCAGCGAAAGTCCCGCCTGCGACGCTCAACCTAGCACGGGTAAAAAGTGGATATGATCTGGCGCTCGCCCAATATCAACTTGCCCAATATGAGGAACAGAACGCGACGCTAATCGCGCCTTTCGACGGTATTATCGCAAACCTTTTCGCTAAACAAGAGAACGTGGCGTCTACGACGGACGCATTCTGTACCGTTATCGATCCTCATAGTCTGGAAGCCTCTTTCACCGTATTGGAAAGTGAGTTGCCGCTTATCCAAAACGGAGATAAAGTGGAAGTTACCCCTTTCGCCACCACCAGCTTAAAGACTGAAGGACGTATATCCGAGATCAACCCGCTAGTGGATGAGAACGGGATGGTACAAGTGAAAGCGGCGGTAAACGACAAAGGTAAATTATTCGAAGGCATGAATGTACGGGTTAGCGTACAACGCTCGCTTGGGAAGCAATTGGTCGTACCTAAAACGGCTGTGGTATTACGTTCCGGAAAACAAGTCGTATTTACTTTAGTTGATGGGCACGCTTATTGGAACTACGTGCGCACCGGACTGGAAAACGCGGATAGTTATACCCTTTTGGAAGGATTGAAAGAAGGGGATGTCGTGATTACAAGCGGCAATATTAATCTGGCGCATGAGTCACCGGTCAAGGTAATTGAAAATTGAGAATTGAGAATTGAAAATTAGTTGCGTATGATTCGCTTCCTGCTACAACGTCCGATAGCGGTATTGATGGCTTTTACGGCCTGCTTTATCGTGGGGTTGGTGACTTATTTCACCATACCGGTCTCCTTATTGCCCGATATCGCCATACCTGAGATTACCGTTCAGATATCCGGACAAAATACATCCGCACGGGAATTGGAAAACACCGTCGTGAAGCCGGTCCGTTTGCAATTGATGCAAGTGGCAGGATTACGGGATATCCATAGCGAGACTCGTGATGGAGCGGGTATTATCCGCCTTAGCTTCGACTTTGGCACGAACACGGATCTTGCCTTTATAGAGGTCAATGAGAAAATAGACGCCGCCATGAATTACCTGCCCCGTGAGGTAGAACGTCCACGGGTAGTCAAGGCGAGCGCTACGGACATTCCGGTGTTTTGCCTCAACCTCACACTCAAGACAATTGAAAACGACGAGGCTTTCCTCGATCTTTGCCAATTCGCGGAAACAGTAATCAAGCGAAGGATCGAACAGTTGCCGGAAGTCGCAATGGTGGATATCACGGGCATATTAGGACGGCAATTACAGATCGTACCGGATATGAAGCTCTTGGATATGGCTGATATTACGTTAAATGATTTGGAATCAGCCTTGTCTGCCAATAATATAGAGCCGGGAAGCATGACCGTACGGGATGGTTATTATGAGTACAATATCAAATTTTCTACCTTATTACGTACACCGGAAGACGTACAAAATATCTATATCCGTAAGAATGACCGGATCTTCCAGATAAAAGATCTGGCAAAAGTAGCTGTCGTACCGGAAAAAGAAACCGGCTTATCGCTAGCCAACGGGGAAAGGGCCGTTACATTAGCCGTTATCAAGCAAGCGGATGAGAATATGGACAATATGAAAGAGGCGCTTGCCGAGGTTACCGATTATTTCAAGTCTATTTACCCGGATATTGAATTTACGATCACAAGAAACCAGACCGAGTTATTGGATTATACGATCTCCAACCTCAAACAGAATCTATCGTTAGGTTTCTTATTTATCTGCATCGTGGCGATCCTTTTCCTCGGGGACGTAAAAAGCCCGGCGGTAATCGGACTAAGTATGGTAGTCAGTATCATCATTAGTTTCTTGTTCTTCTACCTTTTCAATATGTCCTTAAATATCATCTCCCTATCCGGATTAATTCTGGCATTGGGTATGATGATAGACAGCTCCATCATCGTGACGGAGAATATAGCGCAATACCGGGCAAAAGGAGATAATCTGGAAGAAGCGTGTATAAAAGGGACCACAGAAGTAATCACCCCCATGCTTAGTTCCACATTTACCACGATCGCTGTATTCGTTCCGCTGGTATTTATGAGTGGTATAGCGGGAGCGATTTTCTTCGATCAGGCGTTTGCCGTTACGGTTGGTTTAATGGTCTCTTATTTCACCGGAATCATGTTACTGCCTGTACTTTACAAATTAGTTTACAGCATACCGGAGATCAAGCATTCCTTTTTCAACCTGAAAATAAACAATTTGATCAAGGAGCATACGCTGGACCGGTTCTATGACGGAGGGGTTGATTTCATATTCAGGCATAAGACCACTAGCCTACTATTTGTAGCTGTCACCATCCCCCTTTGCGCAATCCTATTCTATATGATCCCCAAAAGCCGGATGCCGGAAATCGATCAGAATGAGTTAATCGCACATGTTGAATGGAATGAGAACATCCATATTGATGAGAATAGAAAGAGAGTCACCGAATTATTTGGTGAGGCCGATCGGTTAGGCGCGCAACACACGGCCTATATCGGACAGCAACAATTCCTGCTAAACCGAGACAGGGAATTATCCATCTCGGAAGTAGAACTTTATTTCAAGACAGAAGAGACCGATGCTATCGCTCCTTTACAACAAGAAATCTCCGCTTGGGTAAAGCGAAATTACCCGACAGCCGTATTATCGTTCTCTCCGCCGGAGACTGTGTTTGAGAAACTGTTCGTAACCGGTGAGGCCGATATCGTAGCCGAGTTCTATGCCCGTAACAAAGAACAAGCTCCGGATGCCCCTACTTTGCAAAAACTAGAGAAAACACTAGAGAGTAAGACCGGTCTCGCTCCCGTTGGCGTAGCTTTCGAGAATCAATTAAACATATCCATAGACCATCAGAAACTATTACTTTATAATATCTCCTATGAAGAGGTCTACCGGGTACTTAAGACGGCCTTCAAGGAAAATGAAGTCGCTACCTTACGCTCTTATCAACAGTATTTACCGATCACGCTAGCCGGAAACGAGCAAACGGTCGATCATATCCTACATAATACGTTAATCCGTACGCAACCGGACGAAAACCAAAAGACGAATCATGTCCCTCTTAGCGCAGTAACAAAAATTACTCCCGGAGAGGATTTGAAGATACTCACCGCTGGAAAGAACGGGGAATATATTCCTTTTAGCTTCTATCAAGTAGAGAACGCGGAACAGTTAATGGAAAATATTCGGGAGCTCGTCCGCTGCGAATCCAAAGATAAGACGAATTGGGACATCGATTTCTCGGGAAGCTTCTTCTCGAACCAACAAATGCTGAATGAACTGGTCGTCATCTTGTTCATATCCATTCTCTTGATGTACTTTATCTTAGCGGCGCAATTCGAGAGCTTCTTGCAGCCCTTGATCGTCCTGCTGGAAATACCTATAGACGTAGCCGCCTCCTTACTGGTATTATGGATATGCGGGCATACCTTAAACCTGATGAGTGCTATCGGTATCGTGGTAACTTGCGGTATCATCATAAACGACTCTATCTTGAAACTGGACGCGATCAATGAGCTTCGGAAAGAAGGTGTACCCTTGATGGAAGCGATCCATGAGGCGGGTCGTCGCCGTCTGCGCCCGATTATCATGACCTCATTGACAACTATATTCGGCATGGTACCGCTACTATTCACGTTCGATATGGGAAGTGAGTTGCAAAAGCCGCTCTCCATTGCCATGATCTCGGCGATGCTGATCGGTACGGCAGTCAGTTTATTTATTATCCCTTTGGTTTATTGGTTTATCTATAGGAGACATGCATTATGAAAAAAAGATACAAGAGGACATTCCTAGTTTTATACGCGTTCTGTTCGCTATTAGCCGAAGGAGTATCGGCCCAATCGCTCGTCCTTTCCCTTGAGAAGACGATCTCATTGGCCGCCGATAGCTCGCTGGAGGCTTTTCGTACGAAAAACCTATTCTTGTCCGGCTACTGGGAGTTTCGTAATTACAAAGCGGAGCGACTGCCTAGTCTTACATTGAATATCACACCCGCCGAATATTACCGGGATATCACGAAACGATACGATTCAGAAAAAGACATCGACGAATACCGTAAGCAACAGTCCTTTTATGCGGGAGGAAACTTAAAGATCAAGCAGAACTTCGATATGCTGGGTGGTAGTTTCTTCGTGGATACGGATCTGGGGTATATGCGCTATTTCGGCTCGAATACTTATAATCAGTTCACCTCCGTTCCAATCCGTATCGGATACAGCCAAGATTTATTGGGATACAATCCTTTCCGGTGGGAGAAGAAGATAGAGCCTCTAAAATATGAGAAAGTAAAGAAAGAGTTGCTTTATAATATCGAGACCGTCAGCGAGCAAGCCACCACTTATTTTTTCTCTTTAGCCATGGCTCAAGTAGAATATGATATGGCCAAAGAAAATGTAGCGACAACCGATACGTTATACCGTACCGGCCAAGAGCGGCATAAGATCGCGGCTATTAGTCAAGCGGATTTACTGACACTCAAGCTGGATGCGATCAATGCCCGCAATACGTTACAAAACGCCGATATAGCCTTGAAGCGAGCCATGTTCAGTCTGGCCTCGTATTTGAATTTCGATAAGAATACGGAGATACGGCTTCGGCTGCCGTCACGCCCCCATGATATGGATATTCCGGTGGATCAAGCATTGACGTTAGCCCGGGAGAATAACCCCAAGTTTCTGGAAGTGCGGCAAGAGGTGTTAGAGGCCGAGCAACAAGTGGATAAGACCAAAAAGGAAACCTTATTCAACGCTTCCTTGAATGCCAGTATCGGTTTCAATCAAGTAGCGACCCAGTTTAAGGAAGTTTACAAGAATCCGCTGCAGCAGGACTTGGTATCGATCTCTATCTCTATTCCCCTTATAGACTGGGGAGTACGGAAGGGTAAATACAATATAGCCAAAAGCAATCTAAATGTTACGCAAATATCCGCACGGCAGACGGAAGTCACTCTGGAGGAAGACGTAATCATGACTGTCGGCGATTTCAATGTACAGCAAAACCTGATCGCCAGCGCCGAAGAGGCTTTGGACATCGCGATCATGGCCTATAACGAGACCAAGCAACGTTTCATGATCGGCAAAGCGGATATCAATAGCCTTACGCTCTCCTTGAACCGACAGCAGGAAGCGCAACGTAATTATATCACGGCCTTGCAAAATTATTGGTTGAGCTATTACAAAATACGTAAGCTCACCTTACATGATTTCGAGACAGGCATCTCATTAGCCAACGAATTTGATTACGAGCATGGGTTCTAAGCCGAACATATCATCCTTTACGATCATCGTCACCTTCCTTTGTATCGCATTGGCGGGGATCGCTTTCGTGCCTTTATTGCCGATCAAGCTATCTCCCTCCCGTACGCTGCCGAAATTAAGTATCAGCTATAATATGCCCTCCAACTCAGCGAGGGTTATCGAGATGGAGGTAACCTCCCGGTTGGAGGCGATGCTTGCCCGTATCAAAGGAATCAAAGAGATCTCCTCGACCTCGGGAAACGGATGGGGAAGGATTACCTTAGAACTAGATAAACATACGAATATAGATGCCGCACGTTTTGAGGCATCAACAATTGTTAGGCAGACGTGGCCGGACCTTCCGGAAGAATTAAGTTATCCGATTTTAGAGATGAGCCGTCCGGACGACAAGGAATCACGCCCGTTCATGAGTTATACCTTGAACGCTTCCGCTACCCCGATATTCATCCAGCGATTCGCCGAGGATCAGATAAAGCCCCGGCTTAGCAGCGTGCAAGGTATTTATCGTATCGATGTTAGCGGGGCAACCCCTATGGAATGGCGCTTGGAATACGATAGCCGCCAGCTACGGGATCTGGGGATCACGATAGAGGATATCCAATCGGCGATCAGCCAATATTACAAAAAAGAGTTCCTTGGAACCGCTAATATGGGACAAGGAGATATCGGCAAGGAATGGATTCGTCTGGCGTTAATGCCGGAAAAGATCACGAATGGGTTCGAGCCCTCGCATATCACCGTCGCAAACAAAGATGGTAGCTTAATCCGGCTGGATCAATTGATAAAGGTAACCCGGCAAGAAGAGGCCCCGCAAAGTTACTACCGGATCAATGGTTTAAACTCTATTTACCTGTCTATCCGTGCGGAAGAGACTGCCAACCAGTTGCAATTAGCCAAGAAAGTGAAGGAAGAAATGGAACATATCCGCACCTTGCTTCCTCCCGGTTACGAGATCCATACCAGTTACGACGCTACCGAATTTATCCAAGAAGAATTGGATAAAATCTACGTCCGTACAGGCTTGACCATCTTGATCCTCTTGCTCTTCGTTCTGCTGATTACCCGGAATGTACGTTATCTGTTCTTGATCATCATCAGTTTAAGTATCAACCTGTGTATAGCCGTTATCCTTTATTATTTATTAGGGTTGGAGATGCAATTGTACTCGCTGGCGGGTATCACGATCTCTCTCAGCTTGGTGATCGATAATACGATCGTGATGACTGATCACATCCGGCACCATCATGACCGGAAAGCTTTCTTGTCTATTCTGGCGGCAACTTTGACGACTATGGGTGCCCTCGTGATTATCTTCTTCTTGGATGAGAAGATACGGTTGAATTTACAAGATTTCGCCGCTGTCGTGATCATTAATCTGGCCGTATCTTTGTTCATCGCATTATTCTTGGTTCCGGCATTGATCGATAAGATGAATTTGCACCCGAAGAAAGCCGCTTCTTCTTCCCCAAAAGCTCGGAGTCATTGGAAACAACATCCGGTGGTCCGTCCGATACGGTCGTTCATACACCGTTTCCCAGTCTATTTCTCTCATTATTACCGGGCGCAGATCCGTTTCCTTTGCAATTGGAAAAAGCTGGCTTGCCTTATTCTAGTACTGGCTTTCGGACTACCGATATTTTTATTGCCAGAGAAGATCGAGCCGGAAGAGAAGGATCTATCCGCAAGGGACTCTTTGTGGATCGCCCGCTACAATGAATTCGCGGCGAAAGATATTTGGAAGGAAACGATAAAACCTATCGTCGATAAGAGTTTGGGAGGAACCTTGCGGCTATTTGTCCAAAAGGTATACGAGGGAAGTTATTTTACCCGGAATGAAGAAACGGTATTAAGTATCAGCGCTTCCATGCCAAACGGTACGACCCTTGATCAAATGAACCACTTGATCAACCGAATGGAGGCTTACTTGAGTACCTATAAGGAAATACGGCAGTTCCAGACCAGTATCTATAACGCACGTCAAGCCAGTATCAACGTCTATTTCACCCGTGAGAACGAGCGAAGTGGTTTCCCCTACACCTTGAAAAGCAGGGTGATTAGCAAAGCGTTGGAATTAGGTGGTGGAAGTTGGGGCGTATGGGGACTTATGGACCAAGGTTTCAGCAATGATGTCCGTGAGAACGCAGGTTCTTTCCGGATCGAGATGTACGGATATAATTATGACGAGCTATACGAATGGGCGGAGAAACTGCGGGAGAAATTGCTTACGTATCGCCGTATCAAGGAAGTATTGATCAATTCCGAGTTTTCTTGGTGGAAGGATGATTATCAGGAATTCTACTTCAACTTGAATAAATCCCGTATGGCGCAAGCGGATATATTGCCTATCGATTTATTCGCGTCTATCCGGCCTGTTTTCGGTAAAGATATCTACGCAGGTACCATCGTCGTTGATAACGAGACGGAAAAGCTAAAACTTTCTTCCCGCCAATCAAAGGAGTTCGATATCTGGAGTATGCAATATGTACCTCAAACCATCCGTGATAAATCCTATAAGTTGTCCGAACTCGCTATCGTCGAGAAAAGCCAGACCCCTCAACAGATAGCGAAAGTAAACCAGCAATACAGGCTCTGCCTGCAATATGAATATATCGGAGCTTCCTCACAAGGCGAGAAGATACAGAAAAGGGAACTTAGAGAGTTTAACAAGATCCTGCCTATGGGGTATACGGCTAAAGCGGAAAAGAACTATTGGTCATGGGATCAGAAAGATAATAAACAATATGCGTTATTATTCTTGATCATCGTTATTATTTTCTTTACGACCAGTATCTTGTTTAATTCCTTGAAACAACCGCTGGCGGTCATTTTTGTCATACCGATCTCTTATATCGGGGTATTCCTGACCTTCTATTGGTTCAAACTGAACTTCGACCAAGGTGGATTCGCCTCCTTCGTTTTATTATGCGGTATCACGGTAAACGCCAGTATCTATATCTTAAACGAATATAACCAAATTCGGGAACGGATACCCGCTATTTCCCCAATCCGTGCTTATCTAAAGGCATGGAACGCCAAGATCACGCCGATTTTCCTAACCGTTATATCGACCATACTCGGATTTATCCCGTTCATGCTAGGCACCGATAAAGAAGCCTTTTGGTTCCCGCTCGCCGCCGGAACGATAGGCGGCCTTATCATGTCTATCCTAGGCATCTTCTTTTATTTACCGATATTTACGCTGAAAAAAGAACGGCATTAAACAGGAATACGTATCTTTAACGGATAAATCGTTAATCAAATTCATTAAACTTATGAGACACATAAATTATTTAGTATTGCTTCTGGTTGCTTGCTGCGTAGGTGCTTGCAGTTCCCCGAAAAATGATACGAAAGATGCTTATCCGATGTTCTGGACTTGGTTGGATTACCAGCCCGGAATGAATTTCGACTCCATCTGCACGATCATGAATGAGGCGGGGATAGACGGTGTCATGCTAAACGCCCCTACTCCGGATGATTATCGGGCCGCTATTCCCATCGCCCAAAAACATGGGATAGAGGTCTACGCTTGGTTATGGACGATGAATCTGGAACATGACCGAGACGCTATCTTAAAAGAACATCCCGAATGGTTCAGCGTAAACCGTAACGGACAAAGCTTGGCCGATACGACCGCTTACGTGGATTACTACAAATTTATGTGCCCTGCCTTACCCGAGGTACGGGAGTTTATCAAGAAGAAAATAGAGGCTTACTGCGAGGTAGAGGGTTTGAACGGTATCGCTATCGATTACAACCGTTTCGTGGACGTTATCCTGCCGACTACCCTTTGGCCGAAATACGGTATCGTGCAAGATCAAGAATATCCGCAATGGGATTTTGGCTATCACCCGGCTATGATCGAGAAGTTCAAGGCCGCTTACGGATATGATCCAAGGGAACAAGAAGATCCCTCGCAAGACGAGAAATGGCTTCAATTCCGTTGTGACCAGATTACCGAGGTAGCCAATATGATCGCCGACGTGGTTCACTCCTATGGAAAGAAAATGGCAGCCTCTCCTTTCCCAACCCCCAAGATGGCGTCCAAAATGGTTCGTCAAGACTGGGGTAAATGGAATCTGGACATTGTCTTCCCCATGGTATACCATAACTTCTACACGGAAGATATTAGTTTTATCTCAGACTGTATGATAGAGGATGTTCGGGATAAGAACCCGAAAACAACGCTTTACTGCGGCTTAATGGTTTCAGACGATATGCAAGCCAGCATGGACGCCGCGCTAAATCATGGGGCGGAAGGAATCTCTATCTTTACCGTATCTGCTTTACGCACTCCGGAAAGCCGTGCGATGTTCAAGGCTTACGCGGATAGTGTTCGTGCGGTTCGTGCCGAGAACAATGGGGTGAATCCGGCTTTATCCAAGAGTACCAAAGTAACGAATCCTTTCGAGAACATGGATATCTTGAACATGATAAACGCAAAGATCAAGGAGCTCGCCAACGTGCCTATTCCGAATATCGCCGATTATAAATTGGTGAACGAAAAAGGTGCCACGAAATACTACGAGGTCAAAGAGCTGAACACAGGAAAGACATTCTGCGTAGACTTTTACTTCTACGGAGGTATTCTTTCCGGATGGAATGTTACGGTTAAATAAGTACTTGATAATAGCTATTTTTACGCGGCCTACCTCGTAAATTCATGAGGTAGGCCGCATGCGTAAACACCCCTATTCCAGAACGCTGAAACAAACAATACCCCGAACGGTTTTCCCTTCTTTTGTTATCCCCTCGACAGTCACCGTATATTCTCCCGGCAAATCGGACGTGTAAAAAAGAAGAGTCAATACCGCCTTGCCTCCGGTTTGTACATTCGGCATCCATAACAAAGTATGCCGGTAATCCGGAATACGGCTTTTACGAGAAATCTCATCAGGGTAAGTGGGAGCGTAGAACAGACGGCGGCGCTGTGTACCCTCATAATCAAATAGCAGAGTAGACGCACCGACTTTCAGCGTAGGATAATCGTTCTTATAAGTATGGAAAGCTAAGATCCCCTCAAAAACCTGTCCCCCAAAACCATATCGATTCCTGTACACCTCTAAACGACGGATCAAAGCCGGATTATAGTTATAAATCAATTCATGATCCATGATAGGAATACCATCCAGCAGCACCAGCGGGCTATTCAGAGATACCGTTTGGTTGGAAAGATCCTCTAACAAGACGAAAAGCGAACGTTTCCCATTCGTATTCCGGAAAGAGACGGATTCCACAAACTCAAAGACCGTTTCTCCCATCGTAGGGAAACGGGTATATTCATCCAGTAAATAAGTCTTATACGGTTTCCATTGGAAATACGCACGAACCGGTTTTACATGTCCCAAGGAATCCGCCGTAAACGTACGGGTGACTTGCAGACCGATATTACGTTGCGTTAATCCTTCATCCCAAGCAGGATTCATCTTGAATCGCAGCATTCTCGAGGCAGGATGAAGAGCGAAAGGGGATTGGATATCTATTCGATAAGCCTCTGTCCCTTTTGAATCGGTAGTAGTGGCTAGCTCATGCGTACCCGTGATCCTCGAGGTATAAAACAGTACGGATTCCTTATCCTCCTGCTGCTGACCGCCAAACAATCGGATCTCATCACCTACAAACCCGAGTAACGGAGAAACACTCGTTTGCGCTAACGCTTCCCCAGTCCGGATATTCACAATTTTGCCCCGGATCAAATGGCCTTCATACTCCGGAAGATAATCGTCCGTAAAAATTGTTTGGTTTAGAGAAGGTAACATAGCCTGCCATTGACAAATAGAATGATCGTCGGGCACCGGAATAAATTCTTTGCCGGCAATAGAGATTCCCAACGTATACACATCAGCAGGTAGACCCTGAATCCGGATATTACCTTGTTCCCTTCGTGAAAAAGAAGCTTTATCCATAGTCAGTTGAAGCGTATTACCGGATATATCCGGAGAAGTAGCTTTTATAAGGGTGTCTGTGGGAATAGTCTCGTCTTTCCGGAAGGTATTCACCACGCCGATCGTTTTCCGGAAAAAGACCGTATCGCCCTCATTCCGCATATAACGGGTATAAGCGACCAAGCGATAATAACCGGTAGGCAAAAGGGCGGGAAGTTCCAGCCATCCTTCCCCGATCCCCTCCTTGATCTCTATTTTCGCTTGTACCAAGGCTGTCGATTCATCGAGCAACTCCACATACCCCACTTTACTGAATGAAACGGGGATACCTGTCGCATCGGTCACGCAAAGTTTCAGCCAAAGCAACTCGCCTGCCAGATAGACCTGTTTATCTGTTTGCACGTAAATACGCTCCCGGAAATCGTTCGCCGCCAATAAATCACCATGTCCCAGAAACAGCAGTGTCAAGATCAATGATAGTATCGAATATTTCATGGTTCAAGCCTTTAGAATTTAATATTATAAGAAATATACGGAATGGGAGCTCCGAAAATCGCTAGTTTATAGCCCTTCAGCCGGCCTTCCTCGGCAACATAATAGACAGAGTAAGCGTTATCCCGTCCGGTTACGTTATAAATTCCCAGCGAGACGGTACTATGCGTAAGTAAAGTCAGATGATGGCTCGGCTCTATATTGATG
>OGGP01000136.1_pt1 | contig 61613 bp, 71 predicted proteins | sample 1571261 | NCBI WGS metagenome assembly OGGP01 (sample SAMEA2581968, study PRJEB24529) | metagenome | biome: Human gut stool | place: China | collected 2011
CTATTTTTTCTCCAGTAGAAAGAATAGCCATATTTTTAATACCTAAATCAATTCCCACTGATGAATTAGTTTTAGGTAATTCTTGTATATCAACTTCACATAAAAGAGAGATAAAATACTTGCCACTTATATCATAATTACTTAAAATTTTTCTAAAAAAATGGGCAATTCATCACACCACTTATAGAGGGGGGCGACTTCTTGCCCGTTAGGTTAAAATTATTTAAATTTTACAACTCCATCTTCTAATGAATCAATAATAGCAAGTGATTCTACTTTAAGTCCATTTTCTCTAAGAAGATCTCCACCTTTTTGGAATCCCTTTTCCACAGCAATTCCAGCTCCTACAACCTTTGCTCCAGCTTGCTCAACTAAAGATTTTAAACCTAAAATTGCATTTCCCATAGCTAAGAAATCATCTATAATTAACACTCTATCATCTGGATGTAAAAATTCTTTTGAAACACATATTGTATAATCTTTATTTTTTGTAAAAGAGTAAACATTTGCAGTATAAAAATCCCCCATTGTAGATGGAACTTTTTTCTTAGCAAAAACAAGAGGTATATTAAAAGCATAAGCAGCTGCAAGTCCAATAGCAATTCCAGAAGCTTCTATAGTAAGAATCTTGTTTACTCCATCTTTTTCAAATTTTCTTTTGAACTCTTCACCCATAGCCATCATAAGATTTGGATCTATTTGATGATTTAAAAAGCTATCTACTTTTAAGATTCCAGGTCCTATAGCCTTTCCATTTTTTTGTATATATTCTTTTAATAATTTCATAATATAGTTGCCTCCAACAAATATAAATTCTAGTATAATAAGTTACATCATATCATATTTTTTATAGAAAAAACAGATTTTTTTTAATTTATTTAAAAATATATGCAGAAGCTAAACTTCTGCATATACTAAATATATATTTAATCTAATTATTTTTCATTAATAGCCCAGAAAATTTTCTCACTTGTCATTGGTAGAGATCTTAATCTTCTATTTGTAGCATTGTAAATTGCATCTGCAATAGCTGGAGATGCAGTGTTGATTACAACCTCACCTATTGATTTAGCTCCAAAAGGTCCTGTTGGTTCATTTGAATAACTAAACATAACTTTAATATTGTTTCCTAAATCTTTTCTTGAAGGAATCTTGTATTGCATTAAAGTATCGTGTTTCATCTTTCCTCTCTCATCAAATTGAATATCTTCATAAAGAGCAAGTCCAATACCTTGTGCAATTCCTCCTTCAACTTGTACTTGAGCAAGAGCAGGGTTGATAGGAAGTCCGCAATCTACAACAGATAGGAAGTCTACTACTTTAGTTTCCCCTGTCATTGTGTCAACTTCTACTTCAGCAAAACTTGCTATAAATGGTGGTGGTGAAGTTTTTCCTCCCCAAGTTGCAGTAGTTGTAATTTGATTCATTCCCTCAAATGATACAGATCTAACTCCAATCTCTTTAATAGAAAGTTGATTTCCATTTTTATCTTGCACATACTCTCCCATGTACTCAAGCTCTTCAACAGGAGTTTTCATTAGGAAAGATGCCATTTTCATTACTTCTTCTCTCATCTTTTTAGCTGCTAATATAACTGCATTTCCTGTTACATATGTTCCACTTGAAGCATATGCTCCTGGATCGTAAGGAGATACATCGGTATCAGCACTATTTACTATTATTTTTTCCATAGGAACTTCTAATATTTCAGCTGCCATTTGAGCAGTTACAGTATCACAACCTTGTCCCATATCTGTAACTCCAATATATAGAGTATAATCTCCACTATCATGAAGTTTTAAAGTTGCAGAAGCTGTATCTACCCCTTGAATACCAGAACCTTGCATTGTAACAGCCATTCCACTAGCTCTTACCTTACCATTTCCCATATCCTTTACACATCTATTTTTCCAATCAAAAGCCTCTTTTCCTATCTCGATACATTTTTTAATATCTCCACTTACAGTTTCAGATTGATCAACTAAGTTTTTCATTCTTACTTCTGTTGAATCTAATCCCAGTTTATGAGCAAGTTCATTTACTGCTGATTCAACTGCAAATGTACCTTGAGTAGCTCCATATCCTCTAAATGCTCCTCCTACTGTTGTGTTAGAGTAAACTATATCAGCTTTACATCTCATAGGAACTTTAGCATATAGTGGGAATGTTTTATAAACAACAAGAGCTGTAACTGTTGGTGCATGCTCTCCATAAGCTCCTGTATTTGATAGTACATTTATATCTATAGCTTTGATATTTCCCTCTCTATCAGAACCTATTTTAACTTTTAATCTCATAGCATGTCTTGTATTTGAGCAAGCTTGAGTTTCTTTTCTTGTATAAACAATTTTAGATGGTTTACCAGTTTTCATTGTAACAAAAGCTGGATAGATTTCACAAACAGAAGTTTGTTTTCCTCCGAAACCTCCACCAAGTTTTGGTTTCATTACTCTTATCTTACTACTTGGCATCTCTAATGCTCTAGCTAAATGTCTTCTAACATGGAAAGGTATCTGTGTAGAAGAGATAACATTTAATCTTCCATGAGCATCAAGATAGCAAGCAGTTCTATAAGTTTCCATCATTGCATGAATTTGTGGTTGAGTATAGTAAGTTTCCTCTATAATAACATCACTTTCAGCAAATCCTTTTTCTACATCTCCCTTAGTTTCTAAGTAAGATGAAGCTAAATTTCTCTTATTATCATATCCTATTGGATAGTTTGTATGAGCAGCTTCTCTATGAACTAAGATATCTGAGTCAAGAGCTTTTTCATAATCTATAACTGCTTCAAGAACTTCATATTTAACTTTTATAAGTTTCATAGCTTTTTCAGCTGTTTTCTCATCTATTGCTGCAATAATTGCTACTGGATCTCCTACATATCTCACATACTCATCAAGAATTTTTCTATCATATGGAGATGGTTCAGGGTATGATTGTCCAGCTAAAGTGAACATTGTATTAGGCACATCATGATATGTAAATATTTCCTCTACTCCAGGAACTTTTTTAGCTATTGAAGTATCAATATCAGCAATTCTTGCATAAGCATGTGGTGATCTTAAAAGTTTTACAATAAGAGAGTTATTGTTGATAACTAAATCATCTGTGTATAGAGGTCTTCCTGTAATTATTCCAACACCATCAATTTTTTTAGTAGACTTATTTACTATTTTCATTTGATTTTTCAGCCTCCATAAAGTTTTTAATAGCTCTTAATTGAGATACATATCCACTACATCTACAAAGGTTTCCATTTAAATAGTGCATAATCTCATCATCAGTAGGATTGTCATACTCTTTCATCATAGCAAGTACTGTCAATGTAAATCCTGGTGCACAGAATCCGCATTGCTCTGCTCCCTCAGCTGCCATAAAGTGAGCAAATCTTTCAGCCTCTTCAGGTACTCCCTCAATAGTAGTAACTTTTTTATTGTTTACCCTTGCTGCTAAAGTACTACAAGAAAGAACAGGCTTATCATCTACAAGAACTGTACAAAGCCCACAAGAACCTGTATCACAACCTCTTTTTACACTTAAATATCCAGCTTTTCTCAATACATCAAGAAGGTATTCATCATCAGCTATAAGCAATTCTTTTTTTAATCCATTTATAGTTAAATTTAATAACATTATAATACCTCCATAATAGCTTTCTTAACTAACACTTTTGATACAGCTGCTCTATACTCTCCTGTACCTCTCATATTTGAACTGTATCTGATTTCATCTAGAGCTTCACAAGCTTTGTTAATTACATCTTCTGTAATCTCATCTGCTGAGTTTAAAATCTCCATAGCTTTATAAGCTAAAACAGCTTTACTAGGTCTAACTCCTATTGCTATTCTAAATCCCTCTTGAGATCTTGTAACTGCTGTATTTGTAATAGCATAGTCAGTTTTTGATTTTCTAATACTTTGGAAAGAACCTTTTCCTTCAACTTTTCTTATTTTAATCTCCACAAGAATATCTCTAGTTTTTCCCTCTCTTGCTAGGTAGTCTTCAAGGGATATCTCTCCTTCATTAAATAATACAACAGTTGTTTCCATTGCTAAAAGAGCTGGTATCAAATCTGAGAAACCATATTTAGAAAATACAGTAGCTCCAACAGTTACATTATTTCTAAATTGTACCCCTATAATATGTTCTACTGAGTTTGAAAGAACACCACTAAAAAGGTTGTTTATAATAGGAGAAACTTCAACATCTCTAAAAGATGTCATAGCTCCAATATGTATAAAATTATCTTCTTCTCTTATATATGAAAGAGATAGATTTGATAGATCAATAGCTGTGTTATAATTTGTGTTCTCCATTCTTAAATATGAAGTTCCACCAAGAATAATATTTTTTTTGTTTTTTAGAAGTTCATCATAAGCTTCTTGCAATGTAGAAGCTGAATAAAATTTAGAAAAACTAAACAATTTAACCTCCTGTTTATCTTTATTTTTATACTTATATTATACCATAAAAATACAGCAGAGTAGCATTAAAATTGCCATCTCTCTGCTGTACAATATTTTTTTATAAACTTTATGCTCTTTCTCTAGCTTCCTTTTTCTCTTTTAACTCCTCTTTTGTTTGTTCATCAAGAGGAAGAATTATATTAAGAATAACAGCTATCGCTCCAGAAACAACTATTCCTGATCCTCCGAAAATAAGTTGAAGACTTGTAGGGAAGTATTTTAAAGCAGCAGGTACACTTCCAAGTCCATAACCAAGTCCTAAAGAAACTGAAAGAATAACAGCATTTCTACCTTTTAAAGGCTCTTTAGTAATTAGATTTATTCCACTGATAGAAATCATTGCAAATATCATTACTAAACTTCCACCAAGAACACTTGCAGGTACACTTGATAAGATAGCTCCAATTTTTGGAATGAATGCTCCTGCTATTAAGAATGCCGCCCCTGTTCCAACTACAAATCTACTCATTATACCTGTCATAGCAACAATACCTGTATTTTGGCTAAATGAAGTAGTAGGTAGTACAGAGAACATAGAAGCTAGTACACTTCCAAAACCATCAGCTAAGATTCCTCCAGATAACTCTTTATCTGTAACCTCTCTATTAGCTCCACCCATAGTAACTCCAGACATATCCCCAACAGTTTCAACTGCTGATACAATAAACATCATAATCATAGCTAAGCAAGCATCTAAATGAAACTTAAATCCATATGTAAAAGGCATAGGGAAATTTATATATCCAGCTTGTTTTATAGGAGTAAGATCAACTTTTCCCATAAATAAAGCAACTACAAATCCAACAACAGTTCCTATGAATATAGAACCAGTACTTGTAATACCCTTTGTAAATTGTTTAAAGAAGATTACTGTAATAAGAACTACTAATGCAAGGAATAAGTTTGAGAAAAAACCAAAATCAGCAGCTCCAACTCCTCCTGCAAAGTTTTGAACTCCTACTGGTAAAAGAGAAAGTCCTATTGAAAGAACTATAACTCCTGTTACAACAGGTGGGAAATATCTTCTAATTTTTTTAATGATAGCTCCTATAAATGTTTCAAACAATGCTCCAACAAGTGCAGCTCCTAAAATACCTTCATAACCATATTTACTTCCAATTGATAAAGCAACAGGAACAAAAGCAAAACTTGTACCTACAACGATAGGCAATCTAGCTCCGATAGGTCCAATACGATATGCTTGAATCATTGTATTAATTCCAGCAACTAACATTGTACATTGAATTAAAAATGTTTTTGTTTCACTAGGAATTTTCATAGCACCTGCAACAATAATCAAAGGTGTAATATTACTTACAAACATTGCTAAAATATGTTGTAATCCTAGTGGAATAGCCTCCTTTAAAACTGGTACTCCGTCCAAATCATAAGGGGATCTGTTTTTCATTATCTTTTTTACCTCCAAGTTTTTTTACTCAACTTTCCTGCAACTAAGAGATAAAAAAAGATTATCTCCTTTCAAAAACTAAAGTGAAAGAAAATAATCTTAAAATTACAAAACTAAGACTATTAAATTCACTCATAGCGGCTTGTTATTTTGGCAACCCGTAGAAACTCCTGACCATATTACAGGGATATATGAGTAACTAATTTTTTACATGCGTAGTAATTTTACTATATTTCACAAATTATGTCAAAGAATTTCTACAAAATATAACAAAAAAATATATTTTTTATAAAAAGACAGAGCTAGATTTATAAAATAACAAAATATAATTTAAAAAAAATGAATAACCATATAATTTTGTTAATATTTTTAAAGGAAAATTTATTTAAAAAACATATAAAAGTATTTGTAAAATTTAATTTAGAAGAGTATATTAATAAGTAAGAATAAAAATTAAAAAATTAGGAGGATTTTAATTGAAGCCGATAATAGGAATAACAACATTCAGGGAAAAAAGAGAAAAGGGAGAATATAATGCAATTAACTTTGGATATGCTGAAGCTATAATTGCTGCTGGAGGAATACCACTATTTATTCCAATAATGTCTGAAGAACTAACTATGGAGATGTTAGAAAGTGATGTTTTAGATGGGGTAATCTTTAGTGGTGGAGAAGATGTAGCCCCTAGATATTATGGGGAGGATCCAATTTTACAAATAGCAGGAACTGACACTAAAAGAGATGAGATGGAGTTTAAACTTTTAGAGGAAGCTTGCAGAAGAAATATACCTGTTTTAGGAATTTGCAGAGGGCACCAACTAATCAACGTTGCTTTTGATGGAACTCTTTATCAAGACGTAGATACTCAAGTACAATCTGCTATGGGACATCACCCAAAAGCTATTAATAGAGATGAACTTTTCCACAGTGTAAGTATAAAGAAAGATTCTTTAATTCACGACATATTTGAAACTGAAAAGATCTATGTAAACTCTTTCCACCATCAAGGAGTTAAAAAGCTTGGAAAAGGTTTAAAGGCTACTGCGTTTTCTTGTGAAGGAGTAGTTGAAGCTTTTGAGGCTATTGATATGAAAGATAGATTTATTTTAGGAATACAATGGCATCCTGAAAATTTAATCAATAGATATCCAGAATTTTTAGGAATTTTTAAAGCTTTTGTAGATAGAGCAAAAGAGAGATAATATTATAAAAGGGGCTGTGTAGCCCCTTTTACTTCTATTTAGTAACTCTTTATTTAAACATTTTAAATCTGTTTTCCAATTCAGATGGTAAAGTTTTATAGTAATATTCTAAAATTCTTATTCCTGGCTTATAATTTTTCTCATCTAGTAATAGATTAAAATACTCATTTTCGATACTTTGAACAGAGAAGAAATCACTTTTTTCAAATATTTGAAACAATTCTGAAATTATCTCCATTCTCTTTTCAACTGAGTAATTATTGCTTTTTCCAACCATTAAAGCTTCCATAAAGAAAGCCTTACTATCCTTATTCTTTTGAAGCTTTTTAGCTCCTTTTCCTAACCAAGTTAAAATTTCAAAATTTAGTTTTTCATCTTTTATTCCTTCAACTTCATAATTAACTTTACATTTTTCATAGAACTTTTTCAAAAGTTGAATATCTTCAGTTTCTAAAGCTATCTCTATCATATTACTATATGCTTCAGCCTTATCTTGAGAAGATTTTCCTTTAGCAAGAGATGTATACTCTCTTGTTGCATGTGAATAATCACCCATTTTTTTATAAGCTTTACCTAATAACTTCTTAGTCTCAAATAAAAGCTGATCATCTTTTGTTTTCTTTATAAGCAGTTGAATATTCTCAAAGGCTTCATCATACTCACAACATTTTATAAGAGCATATGAGTAATCAAATAACACCTTTTCTAAAATTTCACACCATTTCTCTTTTCCCAATCTATCTTTAAATCTTCTATATGCAAAAACACTTCCCTCATAATCACCAAGTATATTATTAAGTTCAAAAATCTTTAGAAGATTATCTTTAATAATTACTATATCTTTTATTCTGTGCATAGATTTTAAAAGATAGTTCTTTGCTATTCTGTACTCTTTCAAAGAGTAGAATTTTTTAAACAATTGTAAACAATAATTTCCTCTTTCAACTTCATTTATCTCATAAAGAGCTTCCTCTATATCCCAGATAACCTCTTTTGAAGAGATGTTATCTTTCTTTAAAATCTCCTTGAGAAATTCTATCGCCTGTTGTTCCTTATTTTTCATTAACTCTTCAACTTTAATAGAATCTTTAATTCCCCTCTCTTTTAAAATTCTATTAAAATTTTTACATAACAATTTTGCTGTTTTTTCAGTCAATGATCTTTTTCCAATCTCAATCATTCCTAAAAAAACCCTTGTAATGTCCTCTCCTACTAATTCCCCTTGAGTAATTTTATGTTTCTTTCTAAAAGCCAGTAATTTTTCTTCTGGTGATAAAAACATTGTTCTTCCCCCTTAATTATAGCTCTATAACCCTCGATTATAGACACAAAATAAACTTTTCTGTATTATACTACATAATCTATATTTTGTGTATGGAAAAATTTTATTTTATTTTGAAAAATAAATTGAACTTTATGTAAAAACTTGAAATAAATAAATAAAAATAGTTACAATATAAGAAATATCCTGTACTTTCTAAAAATTATTAAATTTCAATCCCATTCTTTTTTAAAAGTTCACTTAAAATCTTATAATCTGGAAGATGTATTCCCCCTATTCCCAATTCCTTTGCTCCATTGATATTAGCATCTACATCATCAATAAAAATAGTTTCACTTGGAGTTAGGTTATATTTATTTAATAGTGTTTCATAGATTTCTCTCTCTGGTTTAATATAATGGTAGTAACATGAAACAACATCTCCATTAAACTCCCTTATAAAATCCCAATTTTCTCTAATATATTCAAAGGCTGGCTGATGAAAATTTGAAAGAATATACACATTGTATCCATTATTTTTCAATTTTCTCATAATCTCAACATTCTCCTCTATTGGTGATATACAAGAAGAGATATTCTCTCTAAATAGTTTCTCTATACTCTCCTTCTCTTCTGGAACTCTTTTAGTAAAAACTTCAATAGCATCTTCATATGATAAAGTTCCTCTATCTAACTCTAACCAATCTTTACTTTTAAAAATATTTATAATAAAATCTTCCTGATTCTCCTTTTTTACATATTTATTTAAAAAATTTTCAGGTGAGTATTTAACTAATACATTTCCTAAGTCAAATATAATATTTTTTATCATAACTGCCTCCACATAAATTTTTTATTTTTATTATAGCACAACACTTTCTTTAAAACACTATTTAAAATAATTTTGCATTTTCCACCTCAATAGAATTATTTAAATTCAATATAAAAAGTGATATAATATCCACATAAAAAGCATCTATTTTGATTTGATACGAGAGGTGGTAAAATGAAATTAAAAGCTATTGCATTAGATTTAGATGGAACATTGTTGACAAGTGATAAGAAAATATCTGAAACAAACAGAGAGGTATTAAAAGAGTTAAATAGAAGAGGTGTTAAAATTTTTCTAGTTACAGGAAGAACATATTTAGCTACTAAGCCTTATGCTTTAGATTTAGATGCTGGTGGTGTAGTTATTGCATATAATGGAGCAAAGGTAGTGGACTATGAAAATGATAGGGTAATTTTTGAACTTCCTTTAGAAGCTGATCATGTAAAAGAGTTAATAAGAATAAGTAAGAGATTGGGAGTTCCTTTAAATCTTTATCAAAATAATGAATGGTATGTAGAGGATTCCTCTAGAAGAGAGGTTATCAGATATGGTAGTGAAAGAAATATGATACCTATTGAGAGAGATTTCTATGATTTTGATGACTACAAGATGACAAAAACAGTTTTTCTAGGAACAGATGAAGAGCCTGAAACTTTAGAGAGAGTTCATAGAGAGGTAAAAAAAACATTGGGAAACAATGTATATACTGCTAAATCAACAGATATTCTATATGAAGTTTTGAATAAAGAGGTAAATAAAGGGTTAGTTTTAAAAAGAGTTTTAAAAACTTATGGTATCTCTCCTGAAGAGTGTGTTGCCTTTGGTGATGCTACTAATGATATAGAGATGCTTAGAGCTGTTAAATATGGAGTTGCTATGGGAAATGCCACTAGAGAGGTAAAAGCAAGTGTCGATTATGTCACTGATACTAATGATAATAATGGTGTGGCTAAATTCTTAAAAAAATATTTTTTTGACAGAGATTAGATTTTATGATAAAATTTCTTAAATAAAGCAAATATTAATATTTGATATATGATTGTAGAAAATGATATTTGTTTTTAGCTTTGTAAAACAAGGAGCATTTTTGCTCCTTTTATTTTAAATTGGAGGTTTTTATGAAAGAAAATAGTATTGTAATACTGGACTTTGGTTCTCAATACAATCAATTGATTGCTAGAAGAGTCAGAGAAATGGGTGTTTATGCTGAAGTTGTTCCTTATTTTGAACCTTTAGATAAGATCCTAGCTAGAAAACCTAAAGGAATAATTCTTTCAGGAGGACCTGCTTCTGTTTATGCTGAAGGAGCTCCTACTATTGATAAAGAATTATACTATCAAGGTATACCAGTTCTTGGAATTTGCTATGGAATGCAAATAACTACTCACCTAATGGGAGGAGAGGTTGCTAGAGCTGACAAGCAAGAGTTTGGTAAGGCTGAACTTATCATCGACTGTCCTGACAGTCCTCTATTTGAAGGAGTGCCTAACAACTCTAAAGTTTGGATGAGTCACAATGACCATGTAACAAAAATGGCTCCAGGATATGTTCAAATTGGACATACTACTTCTTGTGTAGCTGCAACTTACAACAAGGATATTAATTCTTACTGTATCCAATTCCATGCTGAAGTTACTCACTCTGAATATGGAACTCAAATTTTAAGAAACTTTGTGTTCAATATTGCTAAATGTGAGCAAAACTGGTCTATGGGTAACTACATAGAAGAAACTATTAAAAGTATCAGAGAAACTGTAGGAGATAAAAAAGTTCTTCTAGGACTTTCAGGAGGAGTTGACTCTTCTGTTGCTGCTACTCTTATCCACAAAGCAATTGGAGATCAATTAACTTGTATCTTCGTTGATACTGGACTTTTAAGAAAAGATGAAGCTAAAAAAGTTATGGAAGTTTATGGTGAAAATTTCCATATGAATATCAAATGTATAGATGCTGAAGAGAGATTCCTTTCTAAACTTGCAGGAGTTTCTGACCCTGAAAAGAAAAGAAAAATAATTGGAAAAGAATTTATTGAAGTATTTGATGAAGAAGCTGGAAAACTTACAGATGTAGAATTCTTAGCTCAAGGAACTATCTATCCTGACGTTATTGAATCTATGTCAGTAAAAGGACCTTCAATGACTATTAAATCTCACCACAATGTTGGTGGACTTCCTGAAGATATGAAGTTCAAACTTCTTGAACCACTAAGAGAGCTTTTCAAAGATGAAGTTAGAAAAGTTGGAAGAGAGTTAGGAATCCCTGATCACATGATCGACAGACATCCATTCCCAGGACCTGGACTAGGAATCAGAATCCTTGGTGAAGTTGATAAAGAAAAAGCTGATATCTTAAGAGAAGCTGACGATATATTCATCGAAGAGTTAAGATCTGCTGATCTTTACAATAAAGTTAGCCAAGCTTTCGTTGTTCTTCTACCTGTTAAATCAGTTGGAGTTATGGGAGATGAAAGAACATATGAATACACTGCAGTTTTAAGATCTGCTAACACAATAGACTTTATGACTGCTACTTGGTCACACCTTCCATTTGAATTCTTAGAAAGAGTTTCAAATAGAATTTTAAATGAGGTTAAAGGAATTAACAGATTAACTTATGACATCTCTAGTAAGCCACCTGCAACAATAGAGTGGGAGTAATAGCATAATTTTTTCTAAGATAGATTAAATCATAGCTAGAGAAGATTTAAGATTCTCATGGTGTTAAAATGGTGTTAAAATAATTAAGGAGAAAGGACATAAATAATTTTGTGTATTTATCATCTCTTAATTATTAATTTTAGGCTGATAGGAGTTAAAATCCTTTCAGCCTATTTTTACTTTAACTAGGAAAATACTCAATCAATTTCCTAATTAAATCAACCTTTCTATTGAATTTATAATCCTCAGAAAAAACAAGCTCTAGTTCACGGGCTACATAGTTTGGAAAAAATACTCCCTTTATACGACTTTTATTGTGAATCATTAACTCCATTACCTTAGCACACTCATTTTGTTTTAACATCACTCTATGATTTTCCTTTATTGCTTTAACAAAAAGTTTAATATCCTCGTATCTTGGCAAGTTCAATTCTCTTAAAAGTACTACAAAATCATCTAACTCCTCTATACACACAAATTGCTCTAACATCTCTCTATTAGATGAAATATTAACTTTCTCTGAATTTAAATAGATTTGAAGTTGTGCCATTTTATCAATAACTCTATAAAAATAGTCACAAATATATATTCTCTTCTGATTTACCTCTGGTGATTCTATCAATGGTAATTTCTCATCATAATCTACTATTAATTTTATAAAAAATGATACTAAAAATCTATAATCATTGGATATTTTCAATTCTATATCTGAATAATTAGATAGTACAAGAGCATTTCTAAAATACAGAGAATTTTCTATAAAGATATTTTCATTTAATTCAAATCCTAAACTTTTTAAATATTTAATTAAAAATATAGCAGTTGTTCTTGTATTCCCTTCAATAAATGGATGTACTTGCCATATAGATGAGATAAATTTAGATAATTTCTTTATTTTTTCATCTGATGATAAAACCTTATAGTTATTTTTCTTTTCTCTTTCAAAATCATAGTTCAAACACTCAATAATCTCTCTGTAATCACCATAGATTACAGATTTACCATTTAAGATTCTTTCATTTTTGCTGATATTGTAATTTCTAAATACTCCAACATAACTTTCTTTTAAAATACCACTGAATAAATTCTTATGAATCTCTTTTAAATACTCAATAGAAAACTTAAAATCATTATTCTCTAAAAGTTTTACTACTCTAATAGAGACTAAATCACACTCTTTTAAATTTTTCTCTGTTTTTAATGTTAAATCTCTAAATTCATAGTATTTTAAAATCTCTTTTTCCATCTCATCACAAGACAGATTTTTATCAATTAACTCTCTTAAATAGTCAGAGGGCATTAAATTATCAACTTTGTTTAAGCCTATTGCAATTTCCCAAGTATCTTTTCTCATAATTACTCCTCTATTTTAATAATAAAGGGAGATAAAATCTTTCTATCTCCCTTACCAAAGTAGTATCACATTATAAATTATTTATTTCAGATTTAATTTTTCCATATAGTTATCAACAGTTATTTTTTCAAAGTTTGAAGAAAAGAAGTTTAATGCTTCTTTCATTTGAGGTATATCAAAACCTTTAATTAAATTGATAACACCATCTATAATTTCATCATTTTTTTCTTCTGGACCTTGATTATCATTTAAAATATCTCTTAGCAACTCCATATCCATATTATCTAATGATTCAACTACAGATTCATATTCATATGAAGCTCCTGAGAAAAATAATTTTACTCCTAATTGCTCCATATCTGTTAATTTTTCTCCTTTTTGTCTTTCAAATTCAGCTAAATAACTATCTATATATGTTGTTGCTAACATTGATTTTACTGTTTCTACTACTTGATCCATAAAATCTCCTCCTATTTTTTACTATTTTTTATTTTCCTTCAACTATTTTCTTAAACTCCTCTTTAGAAGGCAATACAGTCATATATCTACTTGCAAATATCTGTTGATTATCTTCTGGAAGAGTCATTTTTACCAAAGTATCATTTTTATCTCTACAAATTATTATTCCTATTGTCTTATTCTCATCATCAAGTTTAACATATCTATCATAATAATTTACATACATCTGCATTTGTCCTAAATCCTGATGGGTAACTTCTCCTATTTTTAAATCAATAAGAACAAAACATTTTAACAATCTATTGTAAAATACTAAATCTACTCTAAAATGCTTTTCATCAAAGGTGAATCTTACTTGCCTTCCAACAAAGGTAAACCCTTTTCCTAATTCTAATAAAAATTTTTCTAAATTATTTATAATTTCAGTTTCCAGTCTATTTTCAGAATAACTATTTTGTTCTTCTAATCCTAAAAATTCTAAAATATATGGATCTTTTACAACATCTTCAGGCTTTTCAATAATTTGTCCTTTTAAAGCTAAGGATTTTACTTTTTCTTTATCTCTGCTTAAAACTAATCTTTCATACAGAGCAGAATCTATCTGTCTTCTTAACTCTCTCAAGCTCCAATTATTCTCAATAGCCTCTATCTCATAGAAATTTCTCTCATCTAAATTTTCCATTCTCATAAGAATAAGATAGTGTGACCAACTTAATCTGAATTCCGCAGACAGTGTCTGCGGAATTGAATAAGCTAAATAAAATTTTCTCATTTGTTCCAAATTTCTTTCAGAAAATCCTTTACCAAATTCTTTAGTTAATTTTTTAGACAATTCTTTTATTAACTTTTTTCCATATTCAGCTCTTTTCTCTCCGTTTTGCTCCTCTTCAACAATTCTTTTTCCTATTAAAAAATAGGTTTTTGCCATAGTAGAATTTATCGTTGATACTATATTTTCTCTAGCTGATTTTAATAACCCTCTAATCTCTTCATATATATCTTTTTTTAGCTCTATATCCATAATTTTTCCTTTCTTTAATAATATTGTTACTTAGATTATACCACATAATGAAATATTTTAATTTTATTATTTAAAATACTTTTTAAAATCAATTTTAACAGCTTTTTTATCTGATATTTGAAACAATTCTTCAATTAAAAACTAAAATGCCTATATAAGACTATAAAAGCTTTTAAATAGAAATTTATTATTTTAACCAAAAATAAAATTATTTGTCTATAGATTTGATATATAATTTTTGATTTTCTCTATCAAACCAGTATTTTTGCTCTTTTGTTAAAATATTATGTATTTGGGCAATTTTGTCTTTTTGAAACTTCAACTGTTTTTCATAATAAAATTTAAAATATACCCCTGTTGCCAATAATCCCAAAAAGGCTATAGTTGTTATAAGATTTATTATTTGATTTCTCTTAATTTTCAGATTTGTTTCTTTGCTTATCTCCGAACTAAGAGTATTTATCTTCTCTTGTGCTAAGCTACTTATATTTTTTAACTCTTCTTTAGCAGAACTTTGTATATCTTTATGAATAGAAGTTATTCTTTTATATTCATTTAAAATCAAATTGCTATATCTTATAATCTCATCTGAATTTTCTTTTACATCTTTTAAAATTTTGACAAATTTCTAACAATCTTTCTTAAATCATTAAGTAGCTCATTAAGTTCTCCTATATCATCAATTAAATTTTTTCTTATTAACTCTCGTAAAAGTTCAGCTAGAACTTAATTCAATATCAATGGCTACAGAATTTATACTTTCTTTTCCTATTAGTACTCTACTAATAACTATTTCTTTAAATTCTTTAGAATAATATCTATTTTTACCATTTCTAAGAATGTTTTTACCATGTTTATTAATTAGACTAAACAAGTATTTAATATTAGAAATATTTATATTAAATTCAATACTTAATTCCTTAGTAGATTCTCCTTTTAATTTTCGCTCATAAATTTCAATTTTTTGTTCATTTGTTAATTTAGCCATAAAAAAACTACACCCTCTATCTTAATCATAAGATTTTAGGTGTAGCCTATTATTTTATTTATAGCTATTTAATTAGAATAACCCAGGGATATTAATTCCACCAGTTACTTTTCCCATTTCAGCTTCAGCTAATTCATCAGCTTGTCTCATAGCTTCTTTAACAGCAGAAAGAACTAAATCTTCTAACATCTCTTTATCTTCAGCAGCTTCTTTAACTACTTCATCAGTGAATTTAACTTCAAGAAGTTCTTTTTGTCCATTTACTTTAACAGTAACAGCTCCTCCACCAACTGATGCAACAAGTTCTTTTTCTTTTAATCCTTCTTGAACTGCCATCATTTGTTGTTGCATAACTTGAGCTTGTTTTAATATATCCATTTGGCTACCTGCTCCATTAGTTCTTCCACCTTTTAATTTTCTAACCATTTATCATTTCCTCCTAGTTTTGTGTTCTTTACGATTGATTATATCATAATTTATACCTAATTTTCAACCTTTACTTAAATATTATAAGGAAAATAGTATAAAGATTTGAAATATAACTCTTTTTCAATAAAAGTTGATTGAATTTTTTCACTTAATTTCATTAAAGGTACATATTTTTTTAATAGTGAATTGTAATCTAAAGATTCTGAAATCTCTATAACATTATAATTAGTCAGATTCAGATCCTTAGCTAAACCATTTATTGTAGCTTCTATCCCCCCAATCTCATCTACAAATTTTAGCTCCAATGCCTCTTCTCCTAACCAAACTTTCCCTTGAGCTATTGAGTGAACATACTCTCTATTCAAATCTCTTCCCTCTGATACTACATTTAAAAATTCATCATAGACTTTTAAATTTGAAGCATAGATCTTATCTAACTTATCTTTATTAATTTCATTTGTCAAAGAGTATATATCTGCATACTCTCCCTTTTTCAGCTCTTCTACATTTATATCTATTTTTCCAACTAACTCTTTAATATTAGGAATTAAACTTACAACTCCTATTGAACCAGTCAAGCTTCCTCTATCAGCAAATATTTTCTTTGCATCAGCAGAGATGTAATAACCTCCAGAAGCTGCTACACCTCCAATAGAAACATATACAGGTTTTACCTTATTAACTTCCTTTATTTTGTTGTTAATTATTGCAGAAGCTAAAGCAGAGCCTCCAGGAGAGTTTACTCTCAATACTATCCCCTTTACATTTTTATCTTTTAAAGCTTTATCCAATTCAGATACCATCACATTTGCAGTCAACTGATCTGAAAGATTTCTTGGCTCTTCTCCCATTAAAATAGTTCCCTCTCCATAGATAATAGCTATCTTATCACTATTTTTCTCTATTTTCTTACTACTTTGAACATATTGAGCATATTTTTCTAAAGAGACAATTTTTTTCTCCCCTAAAAACTCTTTAATTTGTTCATAGTACATTAATTCATCTACCATTCCTAATTTTTTCAATTGGTAAGGTTCAGAAACCATTAGATCTCCAGCTAAGATTCTCTCATTGATCAGATTTTTATTTAGCTTTCTATCTTCACTTATATCTTCTACAAAATTATCATAAACTTTGTTTAAAAGTCTCTCCATATTCTCTCTATATTCTGGAGACATCTTATCCTTTACATACTGCTCACCATATGATTTATAGTCCCCAACATGCACTACATTAACTTTTATTCCCAATCTATCAGCTAAATTTTTATAGTACATCATTTCAGCATAATATCCAGTGATATTTACATTGGCACTCATTACTGGGGGCATAAATATTTCACTACTTTTAGTAGCAAGAGAGTAATTTCTATTATCAACAGATGTCATATAGCTATACACCATTTTATTTTTATCTTTTAATGAAGTTAATTTTTCACTTAACTCTTCAATCTGCCCTCTATTTAAAGCTAAATTATCTAATTTAAGTATAACTCCCTTTACCTTTTCATCTTTTTCAATAGAATCAAAAGTTTTTAAAAGTGAATAGAAGTTTATATCTTCATTTTTCAAAATCTCTGGAAGATTTTTATTTTTCTCTTTAAATTCTCTAGCTAAATCTAATTCAATATAGCTATCATTTTCTATTACAACCTTATCCTTTTGGAGAAATTCATTTAAAACAATACCTCCTATTCCCAATAGAATAACTAGAAATAGAAACCCCTTTATTAAAAATGAAAATATCTCTTTTATTACAAAAAAGATAGTTCCCAATACTATTTTCTTTAAAAATTTAAAAAATTTCATTTTTTCACCACCTATTTTATCATTATTATTATAATAGCAAGGTGAATCCCTTGTGTCAATCTTTATATATTTAGATTAATAGTAGTTTACAAAAAAACAGGAGATATTCTCCTGTCCTCTTATTAATTTAAGATAATTTAGTTTAATTATTTTTTAAACATGAAGTACACTGCACCTATCATACAAAGAAAGGCATAGATATAGTTCAATCTAAACTCTTGCTTTAAGTATAAAACAGAGAATCCTGAGAAAACTATTAAAGTTATAACCTCTTGAATAATTTTTAATTGAGCCACTGTAAAATATTGAGATCCTATTCTATTAGCTGGAATTGAAAAACAATATTCAAAGAAAGCTATTCCCCAACTTGTGATAATTGCAAAAAGCAGAGCACTTTTAGTATTTTTCAGATGTCCATACCAAGCAAAAGACATAAAAATATTTGAAATAAATAGTAAACAAATTGGTAAAAATTTCATAAAATCCCTCCTAAAACATAATTCCATCAAGGATTTTACTGCAAATTTCAAAAAAATTCAAGATTTTTCTTTTTTATAGCTCCCAATAAAAATATTAATTGATAAAATCTTTTAATCTCTCCCAAAAATTCTTTTTTTCTTTTTCTCCTCCCAATTGAATAATCTCTTTTCTAAGGGCTGTTTTTATCTTATTATTAGGACAGATATTACACATTTTAGCATGGCAATTTCTACAATTACCTTCAATCTTTGATAATTTTTCTCTACACTCTTTTAATTTTTCCATTATCATCACCATTTTTATTATAGCATAAAGTAGATATAAAAAGTATAGTTTGATAAAAAATATTTGTTTTAATTCAAAGAAAAAAATGGTAATATATATGTATAAAATAGAAAATAGAGGTTATTTTTATGGAGAAAATTGATAAGAAAGATAAAAAATTAATATTGGTAAATAGAGAAAACTTTAAAACTTCTATAACTAACATTTTAAGAAATTCAAATACTAACTACTTGATCCTTTTACAATTTAAAAATAATCTTGAAGAAAATCTTTCAATGTTAGAAGAGCTAAAAAGATATTTTCTTAGTAAAAAAAGATATGAGTATCTAAAAAATACTGTTGTCTTTAGTGAAAGAGAGTATCTTGCTAATGATTTAGGAGTTCGTGGAGTACTTACGATAAAAAGTTTAGTAAATTTTGATATAGAAAAATTAAATACATTGTATGAAAATTTTGATTTTAAAGAAAAAACAACAGATGATTTTCTCCAATCAAATTCAATTCCTTTTGGTTACAAATTAGATCTATATAACTGTATTGATCCTTGGATTATGTCTATCAATGGAGTTGGAATTTTAACCATCAGTGATAAAAACTATGATAAAATTATGTGTAACTACCACAAAGTAAAAAGATTGTATCCTGATGTGACTATTGTTGTGTTAAAGGGGAAAGATGATATCCGTCCTTTAAGTTTATTAAAGATGATTGGTGCTGATGCTCATATTACGTTAGGAATTACAAGTATTAAAAATATTCCTTATAATAAAAGGTTAGATGCTTTAGTATATAATAGAAGTCCTTACTCTGAAAGAAATATAAGAAATTTTGTAACAGAGATTTTAAGAGATAGGAAAAGTGAAAATAGTTTATTTGATTTTAGAGACTTTATGGGGATAGCCCCTAAGAATTTTGAAGCTGATATTTTTTATGATGAAGAGGAAGAGATCAGTAAAAAAGAGGAGAAGTTTTTTAAATTAAAAGTTACAACATTGGGAAAAAATGAGAAATATAAAAATCAGATAAAAGAAGAGAGTATCACTTTATATAAATGTGAAGAGAATTGTAAAAGTGAGATGTTCTTTTTTGAAAAAGCAGACGAGATATAATAAAGAGAGGCTTTTAAACCTCTCTTCTCTTTTATTTTATGCAAGAGCTCCCATTTTTTTACCACCAAGTAGATGGAAGTGAAGATGGAAAACCTCTTGTCCACCATATTCATTACAGTTTGTGATAACTCTATATCCTTGTTCAGCTATTCCAAGCTCTTTAGCTATATGAGCAATAGCAAGATACATATCTCCTATAATATTTTTATCTTCAGGAGTTATATCGTTAATAGTAGGAATCTCTTTTTTAGGAACAACTAGAATATGAATAGGAGCAGCAGGGGCAATATCTTTAAATGCCAATACTGTATCAGTTTCATAAACTATTGTTGCAGGGATCTCTCTATTTATAATTTTAGTAAATATAGTAGCCATAAAAAATCATCTCCTAAAAGTTAATTAAATATTTTCTATTGCATCTACTCTTTTTTCGTGTCTTCCACCTTGGAATTCAGTAGCTAAGAAAACATCTACCATTTCAAGAGCAAGAACGTCACCAACAATTCTTCCTCCCATAGCTAATATATTGGCATTGTTATGTTCTCTTGTAAGTCTAGCCATAGTTGTATTTGTGCAAAGAGCAGCTCTTACTCCAGGAACTTTATTTGCAGCAATAGAGATACCAATACCAGTACCACAAACAAGAACTCCATAGTCAGCTTTTTTATCAACAACAGCATGTCCAACAGCGTGTCCAAAAGTTGGGTAATCTACTGATTCAGTTGAGTGAGTTCCTAAATCAAGAACTTCATATCCTTTTTCAATAAGGTGTGCTTTTATTTTCTCTTTTAATTCAAATCCTCCGTGGTCAGCACCTAAAGCAATTTTCATAAAACTTTTCCTCCTAAATAAATTTAATTACAAATATAAAGGGGAATCTCTTCCCCTTTTTTACTGAAATTATTAGTCTTCAAATCCTTCAAAGTGAGGGTGTCCATGCTCAAGCTCAACTTCTGAAGCTTCTCTAACTCCTGTTACCTCAACTTCAAATCTTAAGTTTCTTCCAGCAAATGGGTGGTTACCATCTGTAGTTACAACATCATCTTCTATTGAAGTGATAACAAACTCTTGTTCGCTTTCCTCTCCAGTCTCATCATCTTCCATGTCAGCAACAAACTCCATTCCTTCATAGATATCATCAAAGTCAGCAAAATCTTCTTTGCTCATTTCCATGATAAGATCTTCATCATATTCTCCATATCCTTCTTCAGGAGTAAGAGTCATAACAGTTTTAAATCCTCTTTCTTTTCCTTCAAGAGTTTCTTCAACTTTAGGAACAAAAGCTCCAATTCCATGAATATAGAAGAAAGGACCAACTTCTTTTGTATCTTCTAAAAGCTCATTTGTATCATTATCATAAACTTTAAATTCTAGTGTTACAACTGCATTTTCAGTAATTTTCATAAATTTCACCTCATATAATATTTTTACTACCTAATATAAGGATAACATAAATTTATATAAATTTCATCCTTTTTTTTATCTTTAACACAAAAAAATAAAATTTATATTAAAAACACATATTTTTTTTCACAATATTACAATTTTCTTTGTCACTAAATTTTTCTAAAAGTAGAAATGCTGTTTCTAAAGCATTTTTTGGTCCAGAGCAAGTGATAATATTTTCATCCTCTACAATTTCCTCTCTTATTGGGATGGCTCCATATTTTTCCAACTGTGAAAAATATCTTTCATTATCTAATAGATAAGTTGTTGCTCTTCTCCCCTTTAAAATTCCAGCCTCACCTAAAGGGATAACCCCTGTGCAAATTCCTACAATTATTTTATTTTTTTCATTGAAATGTTGAATTACATTTTTAAAGGTAGAATCTTTCATATCGTTAAAGAACCCTGCTTTTCCAAACCCACCAGGGATCACTAAAGCATCATACTCTTCAAGATCAATATTTTCTTTTTTTAAATTTAGTTGTGGAAAAATTTTTAAATTCCATGTACAATATATTATATCATGTATGCTAGTTGTGGTAGTTGTAGTGTTCTTTTTTCCTACAACCATATTCCAACCAAAAATATCAATGAATGGGGATAGCTCAAGAATTTCAATCCCTTGTGAGATAAGTATCAAAATTTTTTTCATATTTTTCTCCTAAAAAAATTAAAAATGATTGACTAATTTTATAAAAAGTCTTACAATACATCGTATTTGAAGAATTATTGAAATTAAATAATATCTATTATAGCATTATGCTACAAATATATAAAATAAAAAATTTAACTATAAGGAGGTAAGATGTCAAAGCTAGACCAAAGTAAAACTCCACTATTCTCAGTGTTAAAAAATGAATATGTTGGTAGAGATATTCTTCCATTTCATGTTCCTGGACACAAAAGAGGAAAAGGAGTAGATAAAGAATTTTATGATTTTATGGGGAATGGACCTTTCTCCATGGATGTAACTATTTTTAAAATGGTAGATGGACTACACCAACCAAAAAGTTGTATAAAGGAAGCACAAGAACTGGCAGCAGATGCCTATGGTGTAAAGAAAAGTTTCTTTGCAGTAAACGGAACTTCAGGGGCAATTCAAGCAATGATTATGTCTGTAATGAAAGCTGGAGATAAAATTCTTGTTCCTAGAAATGTTCATAAATCAGTTTCAGCAGGAATTATTTTAAGTGGATCTGAACCTATCTATATGAACCCAGAGATTGATGAGGAGTTAGGAATAGCTCATGGTGTCAGACCTCAAACTGTTGAAAATATGTTAAAACAACATCCAGATATTAAGGCTGTACTTATTATCAACCCAACTTACTATGGAGTTGCTACTGATATTAAAAAGATAGCTGATATTGTTCACAGCTATGATATTCCATTAATAGTAGATGAAGCTCATGGACCTCATCTTCACTTCCATGATGATCTACCTATTTCAGCAGTAGATGCTGGAGCAGATATGTGTACTCAAAGTACTCATAAAATCATTGGAGCTATGACTCAAATGTCACTTTTACATGTAAATTCAGATAGAATTGATGTAAATAAAGTTCAACAAATCTTAAGTTTATTACATACAACTTCACCTTCATATCCTTTAATGGCATCATTAGACTGTGCTAGAAGGCAAATAGCAACTGAAGGAACAGCTCTTTTAGATAAAGCTATAAAACTTGCTAAAAGATTTAGAAGTGAAGTAAATAAAATACCTGGAATGTCTTGTTTTGGTGAAGAGATTGTAGGAAGAGAAGGAGTATTTGCTTTTGACCCTACAAAAGTAACTGTTACAGCTAAAGAGTTAGGACTTACAGGGGCAGAGTTAGAAACTCTACTTGTAGATGATTACAATATTCAAATGGAACTTTCAGACTTCTATAATGTTCTAGGACTTATTACAATAGGAGATACTGATGAAAGTATAGATAAATTTATTGCAGCTCTTAAAGATATCAGCAATAGATACTATGGAAAAGGAAATAAAATTAAGAGAAATATAATTAGAATGCCAGGAATCCCTGAGCAAGTTCTAATTCCAAGGGAAGCATTTTACAGTGAAAAGAACACTATTCCATTTAAAGAAAGTGCTGGTAAAATCTGTGGAGAGATGATAATGGCTTATCCACCTGGAATTCCTATTATCACTCCAGGAGAAAGAATCACTGAAGAGATTATTGAATATGTAGAAGATTTAAAAGAAGCTCAACTTCATATTCAAGGTATGGCAGATCCTGAATTAATTAATATCAATGTAATTGAAGAAGAAGACGCTATCTACCTATATACAGAAAAGATGAAGAGCATGATGTTTGGTGTGCCTATGAACTTAGGAGCAAACAAAGCTGGAATCGAGTTTGGACCAGATACATTATGTGAAGCATTCCCAGATACATTTGATGAGATGGAAATTATTGAAGTTGAAAAACAAAAAGAAAACTTCAATGAATGGAACTTAAAATATAAGAATACAATTCTTAACACTTGTGAAAAACTTGCAACTGCAGTAAATGAAGCTGTAAGAGATGGATATAGACCTATAGTTATTGGTGGAGACCACTCAATCGCTCTAGGAAGTATCTCAGGAGTTTCACTTGAAAAAGAGATTGGAGTTATCTGGATAGATGCTCACGGAGACATGAATACTGATGAGTCAACTATTACTGGAAATATCCATGGAATGCCTCTAGCACTATTACAAGGAGCAGGGGATAGAGATCTTGTAAACTGTTTCTATGAAGGGGCTAAAATAGATAGTAAAAATGTTGTTATACTAGGTGCAAGAGATCTTGACTTTAAAGAGAGAGAGATTATTGATCAACTTGGAGTAAAAGTAATCTACCACGATGAAGTACTACAAAAAGGACTTGATAATATCCTTGAAGAAATTAGAGAATACTTACAAATAGATAACCTTCACATCAGTTTTGACGTTGATTCAGTTAACCCTGAATTAGCACCAGGAGTAAGTACTCCAGTAAGAAATGGATTCACTACTGATGAAATATTCCAAACATTTAAATATCTATTTAAAAACTACTCAATCACATCTGTTGATATAGTAGAGTTTAACCCAGTTAATGATAAAAATGATAAAACACTTAAATTTGTAAATGAACTTACAGAGTATGTTGTAAATCCAGACTAATAAATAAATTTATACTACACCTTTCATTTTAAAAGATGGAGGGTGTAGTTTTTTTTATGATTATTATTTAATGTATCTACTCAGCTGTGTAAAGTCTACAAAATATTATCTAGTTCAAAGTTCAATTTTTATAATATTTATAGGTAATAGTTGAGTAGTTAGTATTTAATAAAAAATAAAAGGATCAACTTCTATAAAATACAGAAATCAATCCTCATTAAATTATAAAAAATTCTATATAGAAGCTCCCATCTTATAAGCAGTATCTATAAGTGGTGTTTCAGAAACTTCTCCTGCTTCCATAACATTTGTTGCATAGATAATTCCCCCAAATTTATAAAATTAAAATAACTAGAAAATAAATTTTCTAACTATATCATATACTTAATTTTTTTACACTTTTTCCCTCAATAAATTCAAAATCAACAAGCTTTTCTTCAAAATACCCATCTTGATTAATAAGTTTTATTATCATATTTGTTGCTAAATCTCCAATTTTTTGATAATTAAATCGAATAGTAGTAAGTGAAGGTGTTAATAGTTCAGATATTTTATATCCCCCAAAACCACAAACTGAAATATCTTCAGGTATTGAAAGGTTAGCTTTCTTAATTGCATTTATTGCTCCAAAAGCTATATTGTCAGTTGCACAAATTACACAAGTAGGTCTATTTTTTATTAGATATTTTTCTAAAACCTCTTCTGATTTTTCCATTGAAAAATCTGTTTCCAAACACTCTATTTTTTTACAATCATAGTTTTTTAACCCTTCTATAACTCCATTTTTTCTTATAACCCCAACAGCTTTATCCTCTTCTGAAACTCCTAAATATACCACAGACTGATGTCCTAACTTTCCTACATATTCCCCTATTTTTTTCCCTGCTAAAAAATCATCATTAGTTATATAAGTTACTCCTTGATACTGTTGTCCAATAACAAGAAGAGGTATTGTTGTTTTATTGAAAAACTCTCTATGTTTTTCAGTAATTATTGTTGAGAAAAATATAATTCCCTCTACTCTAAGTCTCATTAAATTTTCAAAACTTTCAAGTTCTAAATTAATATTATGATCTGTATTCATAATCAATGGTACATATCCATTTTTTCTTAAATTGCTATCAAGTTGCATTAAAATATGAGAAGTTATAAAAGAATCAAGACAAGGAACAACAATTCCTATAAAACTATTATTTTTTGCTTTTATCCCTCTGGCAAAAACATTAGGTTTGTAGTTATATTCTTGAATAATTTTATCTATTTTTTCTGCATTTTCACTACTGACATATCCACCATTTAAAAATCTTGATACTGTACTTTTACCAACATTAGCTAATTTTGCAATTTCTAGTATTGTTAATTTATTTTTCATCTCTCTATTATAGTAAAACTCCTTTTTTATAATATTCTTTTTTTCCTATTATACAACATAAAAAATTTTTTAACTAATTTTATTTTGCAAAAAGAACTTGATTTTTTATATTAAATATTGTATATTGAACATATGGGAACGGTTCCACTTGTAGATAAAAAAAAAGTATATATTTTATACAAAAATTTTGAAAAAAGGAGGGTGTATAGTTTTACTATACTAATGAGAATATGGATTATAACTTAGTAGCTGAATTGATTTTAAAAAATGTTGGAGGAAAATCAAATATAAAGGTAATGGAGCATTGTGCAACAAGGCTTAGAATTGTAGTTAATGATGATTCAAAGGTAAATAGTGAAGAGATAAAAAACATTAAAGGAATAGGTGGGTATTTCTTTCAATCAGGTCAACATCAAATAATTATTGGAACTGGAAAAGTAAATAAAGTTTTTGATATTTTAAATAAAGATGGGGAAATAAAAACTTCTGGAATAAAAGAGGAGGCTTATTCAAATCTAAATATCTATCAGAAAGCATTGAGATCTCTAGCTGATGTATTTATTCCTTTAATTCCTGTTTTAGTAGCAACAGGTTTATTTATGGGAATTAGAGGTTTTATTTTACAATTAGGAGTTGAGTTATCTCCTGAAGTTTTAATATTAAGCCAAGTTGTTACAGATACAGTATTTATATTTTTACCTGCTCTTGTTGTTTGGTCTACTTTTAAAAGATTTGGAGGAACTCCAGTTATAGGAATGGTACTTGGACTTATGTTGATAGCTCCTATGATTCCTAATGCTTGGGATGTAGCTTCTGGAAATGTGGCTCCTTTACAATTAGGAATATTTGAAATACAAGGGTTTCAGGGAACAATTATTCCAGCTTTAATTGTGGGAATATTTGGAGCCTATGTTGAAAAGTGGATAAAATCTTGGATGCCTTCTGTTGTAGATCTAATTTTCACTCCTTTTTTAACAATAATTATAGGGATGATAGCAGGATTTTTAATTTTAGGTCCTATATTTTCAACAATTGAACACCTTATTATGAATAGTATAAAATACATATTAAATATGCCTTTTGGTCTTGGAGGAGCAATATATGGAGCTTGTCAACAAGTTTTAACTGTTACAGGACTTCATCACTCTTTAATGATAGTAGAAACAAGTTACCTTTCAACTGAAGGAATCAACCCTTTAAATGCTCTATTAACTGCTTCTATGGCTGGACAAGCTGGAGCTGCAATCGCCTTTGTTTTAAAAGAAAAAAATAAAGAAAAAAGAGCTCTACAATTTTCTTCAATAATTCCTTGTTTCTTTGGAATAACAGAACCTCTTTTATTTGGAATCACTCTTACTAATACAAGAGTTTTCCTATCTGGTATGATTGGAGGAGCTGTTGGTGGTGCTTTTGCAAAAATCTTTAACATTGCTCCTTCTGTAATGGGAGTAACTTTTATACCTGCAATTCCAGCTTATCTAGGGCATAACTTACTTATGTATCTAGGGATGATTATAATTTCAATGGGAACTGGAATCTTAATGACTGAAATTTTATTAAAAAGAAAGGGATAATATGTGGGAAAATAAATTTCATATAAGTCCTAAAAAAGGACTTTTAAATGATCCAAATGGTCTTATATTTTATAAAGAGGAATACCATGTTTTTTATCAATATAATCCAACATCTTGTGAACACAAAAATAAACATTGGGCACATTTAAAAAGCAAGAATCTTATAGATTGGGAAGAGCTTCCAATAGCTCTTTCTCCTACTGATTGGTTTGATAAAGATGGATGTTATTCTGGAAGTAGCATTGAAAAAGATGGAAAACTTTATTTAATATATACAGGAAATGTTAAAAACAATGGAGTTAGAGAAAGCTACCAATGTTTAGCTGTATCTGAAGATGGGATAAATTTTAAAAAACTTGGGCCTGTTATCTTTGACAAAGATATTCCTAAAAATTACACTAGACATTTTAGAGATCCTAAAATCTCTTTTGATGGTAAAAAATACTGGATAGTTCTTGGAGCTCAAAGATTAGATTTAACTGGAACAGTTATTAAATATAGTTCAATAGACCTTATTAATTGGAATTTTGAAGGAGAAATTTTAAAAGAAGATTTTGGATATATGTGTGAATGTCCAGATGAAATATCCTTTGACAAAGATAAAGCTCTGCTATTTTGTCCTCAAGGTTTAGAGGCAAAGGGAATATTATATAACAACCTTTTTCAATCTGGATATATAATAAATGGAGATGAAAAAAACTTTTGCGAACTAGATAGAGGATTTGAATTTTATGCACCTCAAACTTTTAAAGATAAAAATGGAAATAATACTCTATTTGGTTGGGTAGGGGTAGCTGAAGAATTAAAAGATTTTCCTAGTGTTGCTGAAGGATGGATTCATAATTTAACTATTCCTAGAAAACTTATTTTAAAGGATAATAAGATATTTCAACAACCACATGAAAACTTGAAGTTTTTAAGAAAAAAAAGTATAATTTTAAATAATTTCTTTGTGAAAGAAAAAGTTAATTTAAAAGATTGTAGTATCTCAGGAAAAACTTATGAATTGATTATTAATTTTGAAAATTTAAATAAAGATTTTTCTATAGAGATAAAAAGCAATAGAGATAATAGAACTCTTCTTGAATATGACTACTTAAATAAAACATTTACTTTAAATAGAGAAAACTCAGGAGAAAATCTTAAAGGTGTAAGAAAGTGTATATTGACTACTCTTTCTAAAATTCATATTTTTTCTGACAATTCTTGTGTTGAAATATTTTTAAATGATGGTGAAGAGGTATTTACAGCTAATATTTTTTCTGAAGGAGAAGAAATTATTTTAGACAGCCAAAATGCTAGTATTTCTAGTATAGAATTTTATGAAATTTAACTGGAGGAAAATATGAAGTATGGAGTAACAGCTCTTGGAGAAATTTTAATTGATTTTACAACTTATGGAACTTCTGAAAATGGAATGGCTTTATTTGAGCAAAATCCAGGAGGAGCACCAGCAAATGTTCTTGTAGCTCTTGAAAATCTTGGAGTTAACACAGCTTTTATAGGTAAAGTTGGAGATGATACACATGGGCATTTTTTAAGAGAAACTTTAGAAAAGTATAAAGTTAATACTGAAGGAGTTATATTAGATAAGAATTTCTTTACAACTTTAGCTTTTGTAAGTTTAAAAAATGGAGAAAGAGAGTTTGCTTTTGCTAGAAAGCCTGGAGCAGATACTCAACTTAAAGAGAGTGAAGTTAATTGTGAAATTATAAAAAATAGTAGTATATTTCATTTTGGTTCTCTGTCTTTAACAGATGAGCCTTCAAGAGGAGCAACTCTTTTTGCAATTTCAGAAGCTAAGAAAAATAATCTTCTTATCTCTTATGATCCAAATTATAGAGCTTTACTTTGGAATTCTAAAGAGGAAGCTATAGAAAAAATGCGCTCTGTTATAAAATATGTAGATATTATGAAAATCTCTGACGAGGAAACAGAACTTCTAACTGGGATAAAAGATCCTTCAAAAGCTGGAGAGTTTCTACTAAATCAAGGTGTTTTATGTGTGTTTATAACTTTAGGAGCTGAGGGGGCTCTAATGAAAACTAAAGACTTTGAGATACAATTAAAAGGAAAAGAGAGAAAAGTTATAGATACAACAGGAGCTGGAGACTCTTTCTGGGGAGCTATTTTATATAAAATTTTAAAATCAAATAAAAAAATATCTGAGTTTACAAAGGAAGATGGAGTCGAATTTTTAACTTTTGCAAACATTGTAGCTGGGCTTTGTGTAGAAAAAAGAGGGGCGATTCCAGCAATGCCTAAATTAGAAGAAGTATTAAAAGAGTTATAATTTAATAATAATTTTTAAATCTTTTTTCTATAAAGAAAGTGCTTATAACAAGATGATTAACTTGAATCAAAAATGTTATAAGCACTTTTTTAACTTATCTAGTAATTAAAAATTATTCTAATAAGGCTCAAAAATAAATACATCAAATATATCCTGTAACTTATACGGGCTTGGAAGTTTTACCTTTATCTTCTCCCAAAGAGTGCTAAACTCTTCTATCTCCATCTTTTTAATCTGATGAATTATATGTTTTTTATATGGAAGTTCAGCCCCAGTACTATCTAATCCTTGAAGTAATTGATTTTTTAACTTTTCAAAATTTTCCTCATCTACCTTACATAAGCTATAATAAGAGGCTAAAAAATCCTTCTCTAAACAATACTCATTAGTTATAAGCTTTCTAATTGCACTGGCTATAAAATTTAGACTTAATTGAGAAGTAAAATTTCCACTATTATTCCCCTCATCCTCTAAAAATGGCAAGAATACATCTTCAAAATGATGATCTTGAATAGATTTTGTCAATAGTAGAAGATTATTTAAGAAATTATATTTTCCTAAAGTTCTTTTATGAAAATCATTATCTACTAAATATGATGCCCCTATATGTTTAAACAAAGAATTTGTAAGATCTTTAGAGTGTCCAAAGTTAAAAACTTTATCCTCATAACTACTATTATCTTTTACCCTTTTAATAAATTTTGAAGCTTTTTCTAAAAGCTCTCCCATATTGTCTAACTGAAATATTGCATCAAAGAAATTTTTCTTTAATAATAGATCTCTTCTTCTAGCTAAAGGTAGTTTCATTAGACATTTTTCTAAATTAGTTGTCTTTAAAAGAGTTTTTATAAAGGTTTCATCAATATTGAAGTAGATAGAATCATATCTATTAGCTAAAATTGTAGTTTCATCCTTTATAGCTTTTATCTTTTTTAGCTCTTTTAATAAAAATTCTAAATATGGACGTTGAAACTCTTTAAATACTTTTCTTTCTTCCTTAGTTAAATCTGTATTTTGTACTAGAATTTTCTCTAAATTTATATATTCTAAAACATTTACTATACCATCTCTATTTATTCCAACAGAGTTCCAAAGGTAAGTTTTTGGAATGTACTTTAATTTTTTATCAGCCATTAAAACTACATATTGAGCAATTCCCCCACCTAAAGAGTGTCCAGTTAGAGATATTTTCTCAAGAGGAATTTTAAAATCTTTCACAAGTTTGGTGTAAACCTCTACACCTTCATGAAATTGTTCAGGTATTTTTCCTAAACCGATAGCTAAATCAGTTTCAATAAAATCTTTATAAGCATCTTCAAGAGGATATTTTTCACTTCCTCTAAAAGCTAAAACAAAGTTGCCTTTTTTCTCAAAGGCAACTGAATAAAAACCTGTATTTGTTGAGTTTGGATTTTGAGCTGTTCTGTTATCTGTGTAAAAAACTTTCCATTCTTTCATCACATCTTCAAAATATTTTAAAAAGAATTGATCATATTTAGGGTTAAGAATTATAAATGTCCCATTAAATATTTTCTTTTCCACATCCTCTTTAAAAATTTCAAAGATAGTTTTTCCATGTTCAGTTTGGTTAAAATTGCAGTATGACAGAATACTAAGCATAATATACTCTTTTGCTGTATGCATATTTTCATATCTCCTACATATTAATAATTGATAAAATAAGATAAGTAATTCCCCAACCTAATAATCCCCCCATTACTGTTTCAAATAGGGTATGAATTTTTCCTTCAATTCTAGAGTGCATTACAAGAACTACTAAAATTAAAGTTAGGAAAAATATCTTAGGATTATGAGTTAAATAAGTTATTATTGTAAATATTGAACTAGCTAAAGCACTGTGACCACTAGGCATTCCACCTCTCAATGGAGTACCCTTATCAAAGAATGATTTGATAATTATCACAAGCATAATAACTATCACAAAAACTAATACTGTTGTATGTTGAAAAGAGTCTTTAAAGACTTTAAGTACATCTTTTAAATATACAGGTATCTTTTTTTCAAAAACTATATACCCTACTAAAAGAGCATTCATAGAGGTAACAAGAACAGCCCCTGCTGCTATATCCTTTGCTCTTTTAGCCAATGGATGATACTCCTCTGTGACTAAGTCAACACAACTTTCTATTGCAGTATTAAACATCTCTGTAACCCACATCAATGTCACACTTATAATAAGTGCTAAAGCTTCTGCCTTTGCTAAATCTAAAAATAGTGAAAGAATCAGAACTATTATTGTACAAAAGCAGTGAAACTTCATATGTCTTTCTGTTCTAATTGTATCAAATAACCCTTCAAAAGCTACATTAAAACTCTCAGTAACTCCCTTTTCTTTCCAATTTTTTTTCATAGCATCACATCTCTCTTGTGTAGCCGAATTGTCCTAGTATCTCTTCCTCTCTAATTCTCATCTCTTTTCTATCTTCCTCTTCTATGTGATCATATCCCAATAGATGAAGAAGTCCATGAGTTAAAACATAGTATAGCTCTCTTTTTACAGAGTGATTATATTCAGCAGCTTGTTCCTCAACTCTTTCCATAGATATTACAATATCTCCTAAAGTATCATAAGGTCCAATATCAAAATCCTCTGTTTCATGGTAAGCAAATGAGATAACATCAGTAGGTTGATCCTTTCCTCTGTAATCCCTATTTATAACTTGAATCTCATCATTTCCTGTAAATAGAAGCGATAGATACACAGGTCTATCACTTTCAAACTCACTCTCAAGAGCTTTCTTTACATAATCTCTTATCTCATCCTCTTTTACAAGTTCATCGTATCCTTCTATCTCTAAAGACATATCCATTACTAATTCCATTTTATTCTCCTTTTCTCCTCTTTGTTATTTTTGTCCTGGGTATTTTATTCTTACATGGTGTATACTGATCAATGATTTAACAAAAGTATGAATTATTATCTCTATCTCTTTAAATGTCAAATCAGCTTCTGACAGTTGATTATCTTCAATTTTACTATTGATAATCTTTCTCAACATCTCCTCAATAGCTCTAGGTGTTTTCTCATCTAGAGATCTTACTGCTGCTTCAATAGAGTCAGCAAGCATTATAATAGCAGACTCTTTACTTCTTGGCTTAGGTCCACTATATCTAAACTCCTCTTTTGTAACTGTTGGATCTAAAGCCTTTGCTTTGTTATAGAAATAAGCTAGGAATGTTGTTCCCTGATGTTCATACATTATATTTCTTATCTCTCTTGGTATCTGATATTGTTTTGCCATCTCTGCACCATCTTTAGTGTGAGATGTGATTATAAGATTACTCATAAATGGTGAAACTCTATTGTGAGGGTTTTCTCCATTTTGTTGATTTTCTACATAGAATTGAGGTCTTTTGCATTTTCCTATATCGTGATAGTATGATGCAACCCGTGCAAATACTGCATTAGCTCCCACTGCTGCTGCTGCATTTTCAGAAAGTGTAGCTACCATCATTGAATGGTGGAAAGTTCCTGGAGCTTCCATAGATAATTTCTTTAACAACGGATGTGATAGATCTCCTAATTCTAAAAGTTTGAAAAGAGTTAAAATATTAAATGTCTTTTCAAAATATGGAAGAAGAGCAATTGCAATCATTCCAGAAACAAGTCCAGATACAATAATCTCTCCAGATTTCAGTGCAGCTCCAAAAGTTTCTACCTCTGAGAAGAAACTTAACAATCCAAAAGTTGCCACTTTTAATACAGCCATTTGAATTCCTACAGCTATTAATGCAGCTCTTGTATTTACCTTTTTAATTAGATAAGCTCCAAAAGTCATAGATGCAATATTCATAACTAAGAATATCAGATCATAATCTATTATAGGCAATAGGAAGAACAACATAAACGATATCATCATCAGACCATATTTTGTATTAGTTAAGAGTACCAATAAAAATAGTGCTGTATCTGCTGGCATTAGATATATCAAGTCATTATTTATAAATCTAAATGTTAAGAAGAAAGCTATAATTATTAGAACAGTACTTCTATATGTGCTTTTTCTTAAAATATCTTTTTTATATCTATTAAATATAATTTGATAGAACAGAGTAGAAATAATAAATAGATATGTTAAATTTGCCATCATTATTCCTAAGCTTTTCTTATATGAATACACTCCACAAGATTCAAGAATTTTTATTCTTCTCTCATTTAAAATCTCACCTTTTTTAGCAACTAAAGTTCCTGCTTTAATCTCTATATATTGATCATTAATTTGAGAAACTTTCTCTTCAATAGCTTTCTTTGTCTTATCCTCATCATATATATAGTTAGGAGCAGCAAAAGTTTCTACTACTTGTCTTTGAAGATTTGAGAGCTTTTCTATTTTCTTATCAAAAGGAGATCTATATTTTATAGTTGCTTTTTCCTGTATGATACCACTTTCATATAGATTTTCTAAGAATTTTCTTGTCTCTTTTTGAAGTTTCATAATCTCTGGAACTTTTAGTGATAGCAAACCTTTTACCATTGTATCTGGTATTCTTCTACCAGTGTCCTTTTCTAAATTTTTAAAATCTACATTGCTATCTTTATTATTTTTTAGTGCATAGATATCATCAAAAAACTCATCAAAGGTTTCTAAATATATTCTTCCTGCATCTGCTGAGTAGATATACTCCTTTCCAGATTGAGCAATCATATTTTCTATTATTTTTTCCTTAGCACTTTTATCATTAAAAACTATTGTTTTAGGTGCATAGATATCAGATATTACCACATCTCCTACACTATAATTATTATTTTTAGAAAGTAATCCAATTTTTGAGCTAAATGCTATAATAAACATTATTAATATTAAGTATATTATCTTCTCTCTTAAAGCATAAGAGGTAGAGTAAAGTTCCACATCATTTTTACTACTCCTCTTTACTTCAAACATAAATTTAAGTCCAAATAAGCTAAATTTTTTCATTGTTCTCACCTTTGCTATTCATTGCTATATCCTTTAATATATCTGTTTTTCCCATTACATTTATATTTTTCGTAGGTATGGACTCTATAAAATATCTACCATATTTTTTCTTTATTATTCTATTATCTAAAATAGTTATTGTTCCACTGTCACTTTTACTTCTTATCAATCTTCCTATTCCCTGTTTAAATTTAATTACAGCTTCAGGAACTTGATATTCAATAAATGAGTTTTTTCCTTGAGCAGTAATATGCTCTATAATAGCTTCTGTAACAGGATCACTAGGTACTTTAAAAGGAATCTTAATAATAATTACTGAACTTAATTGTCTTCCCTTTATATCTACCCCTTCCCAGAAAGAATCTGTTCCAAAAAGCACAGGATTTCTACCTTTTACATACATATCTACAAGTTGAGTTCTAGGAGCTTTCCCATGAATAAATAACTCTATTCCATTAGCTTCTAAATCATCTCTCAACATAAAATACATATAGTTTAAAGTTGAATATGATGTAAAGAGAACAAAAGTTTTCCCCTTTGATTTTATCAGCATAGCCTTTAAAAACTCTGCTATCTCTTCAGTAAAAGTTTTATCTGAAGGATCTGGAATATCTGACGGGATATATACTTTCATCTGTTTATCATAATTAAATGGTGAATGAATAACCTTATCTAAAGTATCTTCCTCAAGTCCAATAGATTCTTTAAAATATTTAAAATCATTTCCAATAGCTATTGTTGCTGAAGTAAATACTATCTGCTTTAAGTTTAAATATAGTGTTTTTTGAAGTTCACTATCTATTTTTAAAGGAGTAGCTACTAACTTTGAATTGCTCTTTCTACTATTTACCTCTATCCAATAGATAAACTCATCATCATCAAAATCATTGATAAATCTAAAGTTATTGAAGAAATTATCCAATCTATCGACATACTTTATAAAGTCATTGATATTTCCATTTTCATCCTCTTCATCTCTAATCTCTTTTATAAACTCCCTTACCTTTCTACTATATGAGTTATACTCACTATTAAATCTCTCTCTAAAATCTATAAGAGAGCTTAAGAAAGGAGAATTGTCCATCTCATCTTTTTTAGCTCTAAATGTAAAAGTTCCCATCTGTCCATTTGAGAACACCTCAATAATATGGTTGAAATACTCTCTTCCAGCTAAATAAAGATTTTTATGTTTTAATTTTATCTCTTCAATCTCTTTTTCTAAAATACCTCTGTGATCTATTCCATGATTTTTTATGTATTTTTGAATAATTTCAAGACTACCTGTATTTTTTTTCTTTCCTTCAACTGCAAATATTTGGTTCATAGTTTTTGTAAAACTATATTTTGATGCCTCATATGAAAAGTAATCTCTAGCTACCTTTTCCACATTGTGAGCCTCATCAAAAACCACCATTCCATACTCTGGAAGAATTGAGTATTCAGTATTAAAACCTATCTCCTTTCTAATAGCTAGATCTGAAAAATACATATGATGATTAGTTATTAAAATATCTGCATTTTTCTTCTCTTCCCTAGATTTTAGAAAGAAACACTCACCTTTATATGGACACTTATTTCCTGCACAAATATCTGTTTCACTTTGAAAAAGCTCCCAAACACTTGTATCTACTTCAAAAGGAAGTTCAGCTCTATCCCCTTTTTCAGTTTTTTGCCCCCATTTTATTATCTCTTTAAACTGTATTTTTTGAAGATCATTAAACTCTTGGGCATTTATATTCTCTCCCATTGAAACATTTGAGTATTTTCTATTACAAAGATAGTTCCCTCTACCTTTTACAAGGATATATCTAAAATCTCCCTGTATAACTTTCTTAGCTATGGGAATATCTTTATTTAAAAGTTGCTCTTGTAAATTAATTGTATTTGTAGAGATAACAACTCTTTTCTTGTTTTTTATAGCCCACTCTATACTTGGAATCAAATATGCTAAAGTTTTCCCTGTTCCTGTCCCAGCTTCAACTATAACTTTAGTTTCACTATTTAATCCCTTTTCTATATGTTTAGCCATGTGTAATTGCTCATCTCTATATTCAAACCCTTGAAAAACCTGAGATAAAAGCCCAGTTTTTTCAAAATATGGAGTTATATCAATTTTTACATTATCATCTCTAAATAGTTCAACTATTACATATATCTCTGTTACACTGTTATTGACTATATATGATGCTCCAGCCATTCTATTGGAGTAGATAGAAGCAATCTCTACATCAGCATCTGAAGGGTATAAAAAACCTGATGGATGGTTGTGAATTATAACCTCTCCCTTTTTCATAGCCTTTAATATAGCAGGAACTGAAGTTTTATTTCCTCTAGCAAGAACAACTACCTCTTTAACTATTCCTGTTTCATCAGGTATCCCTCTAAAAAATACCTCATTTCCCCCAGCTTGTTCTATCTCATTTTTTATTATTTCTCTAGCTTCAAAAGATATTTTTTCCTTTATCTCCATTAAAGTTCCTTTCGTTGATTATAAATATTTATATATATAATAACTTTAGATTTTTTAACACTCTTAAAATCACTGTTTTTTTAATAAAATGTTCTTACACTAAACTTATAGTAAATCCATCTAAGTTTTATTAATAACATATGATTATCTAAAAAGCAATTACATTATACCATTTTTTTTACTATTTTTTTGTAATTTTTTTTATTTTTTTAACTTTATATAAAACCCTGTTATTTTATTTATCAGTTATATATTCCTTTATTATTCTAATATCTTCCCTCATTGCCTTTTGTTGCTCAAAAATTGTTTTAGTTCTCTCTGTGATCAGCAGCTCAAGATTATTTCTTTTCTCTGCTAACAACTCTTGTTGAATTTTACAGTCATCTTTATCCATCTTTTTATCCAGTAATGTTATCATATATCTATGATAAGCAATAAAAGATGTAATCATTCCACCTATAACAGTTATTAAGACTGTTATTATTTCTATTAAGTTCATTGTACCTCCTCAGATGTCTTTTCAAATATTGCTTTAAAGATCTCATCATCAACTTTACTATCAGTTCTCTTAACTAGCTCTCTTAATAGTATAATAACTATTTTTTCAATAGCTATAGTTCCGAACCACTTACAAATGAAATATTTGAGAAATTTTATAACTACATTCATTAAATCACTCACCTTTAGCTAATTCAATATGAGGTTTATCCCAGCCCCAATCATAACCAAATTCAAGTTTTATCCCTAATTGCTTTCCTGCTAGTTTAAAAGCATCAATTAGCTCCTTCCATTTTTGTTGATCCTCTTTACCTTTTTTCCAGCCTACATAATACACATCTATTGCTCTCCCAAGTTGATGTTTTGATTTATTCTTTATTCCATCACATTTAGTTGACCCTTCTTTAAAATATCTTTGTTGAGTTTCAGTTGATCTCAACCCTTCATTAACCCAAAAGTCTACCTTTGATATTCCTAAAGCATATCCTGCTAATATCACTAGTTTCTCATTGACTCCTTTTAAATTATCCCTAGTTCTTTTACTTGCTTTATTCATAATATTTAACCTCCTAAAAATTATTTTTTCAAGTTTGTAATTTTGATTATATGGACTTTTAAAACATTTGACTGTAGATACTACTTTTTTATAATAATGTCAGCAATTTAAAAATTTCTGTCCTTATAACGTGGGTGATATCTATATCACCACTAAGGCTGAAAACCCCTCAACAGTGTGGCTAGGAACTACTTGGAGCAAGATAGAGGGTAGATTCTTGCTAGGTACTTCTAGTAGCCAAGCTTCTAAGTTGACTGGTGGTAGCATGTCTAAGACTATCTCACAAGCTAATCTTCCAAATGTCAAATTAACTGTTGATTCTTTCTCTCTTTCGAGAGGAAATATGAATATTATAGGACATATGTTTGGCTGTTATAACCCAGATGCTACACCATATGGTGGAGCTTTTTATAAAGAAAACGGAAACTATACAGGAGTAGGCGGGACAAGTAGCGGTAGAGGTTTAAGTAAATTCGATGCCTCACGTTCATGGACAGGAACAACAAACTCTGTTTCTCCACAAACTAATGCCTTAGGAAGTGGACAAGCATTAGATATAACTCCTGCTTACTATACTACACATATGTGGTTGAGAACTAGCTAGTTCTTTTCCAAGCTTTCAATATAATATGAGCTGGATTAATAGTTAAAGGTGTTCCACTTCCTAGATTTGCTGTATATGGACTAGCAGTTCCTGTATTAGTTCCACCACCACTTTGAGCATCACAAATTTTTTTCCCAGTGCTACTTCGTGATTGGAGATAATCTGCAACAAATCCATTTATACCATTACTCCCTTCACCACCATAAATTGGGTGTTTGTGTGTTTGTGTTGTTAATGAAAAACTATCAACTTGAAGTTTTTCAGCAGGAAGATTAGCTTTAGATAGTTTAATAGAATTAGATCCTGCTTGTTGTAGAGGCGTATTACCAGTTTTTATAAATAAATTATTAGGCAATAACTCCCAAGTTGTTCCTAAATAGTTTGTTGCAGGGTTTGTAGTTAGAGATGTAAAAAGAATATCACCAACTAAATATGGACAGAAATTTTTAAATTTATTACATTAACCCAGCATTCTTTCTCATCAGAAAGATTCTATTTTGCTGATCAATAGATGATTTATGTTGTATATAATGTTCTTCTGTAACTTTTGTAGAGGTGTGCCCTGCAAATTCACTAGCTGTTTTAGTATCACTTAAATTATTTATCTGATTAATAGCTGTTTTTCTCAAACTATGAGGGTATAGTTGTGGAATCCCTATTAAAGCTCCCATTTTCCTTACTCTTCTTCTAATAGCAGTTTGACTCATTTGAGCAAACTTATTATTATATCTAACTGTAAATAAATAATCTAATTCTATCCCTTTAGCTTTTCTCTCTTCTAAAAGTTGTAAAATTAATTTTTTAGTAGTTGAGAAAAAGAATAGATCTCTAACTTTACCCATCTTTTCTGTTACTCCTCTGAACATATTATTTTCAAGGTCTAATTGAGATACTTTTAAACTATGAACTGCACTTATTCTAAATCCACTATCTAAGAATAATTCTCAAAGCAACCTTGACTTGGTATCAAATTTTTTAGGATCTAGTTCCATCAATAAACTAACAGTAAAAATTTGTTTCCAAGTTAAAAAGTAACTTTCTCTTCTTTTATCTTGCTCTGTTACTTTTAACCTGTCTAACTTGTCTCTGAAAGGATGATGTTTAATTAAATCCCTTCTTACAGCCCATTTATAAAAACTACTTATAGCAGTTATTTTTCCATTTATCGTCCTATTATTATTCCCTAAACCTCTACAATAAATAATATATCTTTCTAGCACTTCTATTATTCTTTTAAGGGTATCATCTGATAGTAAATATCTATTTCCTTCATATTTATGTAAATACTCCATAAAGTTTACCATACTATTTTTATAAGTCCTGTAAGTTGTTTCCTTAGTTGCTGAATTTACAGCTATTTTGCTATCTAAATACATTTGATAAATCATTTGATTTTTTTCTGATATTTTCATTTAAAGCCTCCTACATAATTGATACTTCAACTATACAAGAGGCATAAATTACTTGCTAGAAAAATTTATTAAATCTATCTTTAAACTTTTCCAATGCATTTGATGGCTTAGGAAGTTCTATTCTTCCCTCTATTCTATTTTCAGCTAGCATTGATATATCTTCTATTGTTACAGCATCATTTGATAGAAATTCCTCACACTCATTCATAAATTTTAAATAATCATCTAATACACACTCTTTTCTCATTTTTTCAAAGTTTCTAGGTGTATCAAATTTCTTATACTCCTCATACTTTTCTCTTGTTGCTTTTATTCCTGTTTCTCTTTCAAATATATCTCTCATCATTTCTAATTCTGTTCTAGTTAACATATTCAATCATCTCCTTTATTTTATTAAATTAAACTTTTCTTTGAATTTTTGTAGTGTTTCACTTGGTTTTGGTATATGTATAGCTGCATATCCAACTGGTTGATTTTCAGATGCACTTAAAGTATAGATAAGCCCTCTAAGTTCTATCATCATATTCAAATACTCTGTTGCTAAAGCTTCATCTTGTAATTTCATCTCTTGTATTGTTGAAGGAGTATCCATTCCCTCATACTCACTATATTGAGCTTCTACTCTATCTAAATCAGTAGTTAAATCTTTCCAAGTGTGTGTTACCTTATCCCATTCTCTTTTTAAATATTCCTCTGGACATGGGACAGTTACAACCTCATCAGCTTCAACATATTGACCTTCTGCAAGACTAACAATAGTCTTTTTAGAGTCAATAACTACTTCATTATCTTCAAGCTTTCTCTGAGATCTTTTATATTTCTCATACTCTGTTGCTTCTCTTATGGTATTATCTTCAACAGTGATGTAGTAAGGAATATCTTTTCCATAATACTGATATACTTCTTTTTGAAAATATTCAGCAGGTTTTTTAAGAGGTTGTTCAAATACGGCTATAATTTTAGATTTAAAGAATCTATCTGCATACTCTTTATCTATATAGAAGTATTGTTTTTCACTATCTATTTCTACACTCTCATCAAAGTCACTCTCTTGCTCTGTAACATCTTCAGATAGAGTTTGAGGAGTATCTTCAATTACTTCAACAACCTCTTCAATAGTATCTAAAGTCTTATTAAATTTAAACTTATGAGGTATGTCATTACCCTCATAAATTAGAACTTCTTTAACTTGAAAATATTCTTTTCTCTCTTCAAGTTCTATTTCATTAATCATTTTTTCAGATACAGCTATACATTTAGCTATACCTTGTTTTGCTAACTCTTTATCTAAATAAAAAAGCATTTTGAAACTCCTTTCATTTATTTGATATATGTTTTTAGATATTTATTTTTTTATTAATTTTTGCTAAATAATGTCAGCAATTTAAAAATTTCTGTCCTTTTCCTGTAAATTCTCTGTATATTAGCTTAGGTAATGAGAACCCTAGCACTCTATGGTTAGGAACTACATGGCAAAAGCAAGAAAATAGATTCTTGTTAGGAGCTGGTAGTAGTTATAATGTAGGTAGTACAGGTGGAAGTTCGACAAAAACACTGTCAGTATCAAATCTACCTTCTCATAATCATAGTGCATCAACTGCTAGTCATACTCACTCACAACCTACACATACTCATAATTTAGAAAGAAATGCAGGATTGGAAATAGGAGAACTGGATAGTCAAGGTTACTATTTAAGAGGAGCATATAATCAAATACGTGTTAGCTATCCTACTACATCAGAAGGAGGAAATACAACCGGAAGTGCTTCTCCAGTAACTTCAATAGGAAATACAGGAAGTGGAACAGCTTTCTCTATTATGCCACCTTACCTTGTAGTGAACATTTGGAAAAGAACTAGCTAGTTCTTTTCCAATATTTCAAAGTGATGTACTCAGGCTGTATAGTGATAGCAGTTCCACTACCAAGTGCCTCAGTTGAAGGAGATGCAGTTCCTATATTTTGTTCTCCACTTTTTCCAGTTTTAGCCGTGTTAGTCGAATTACAACCAGCTCCTTTGGTTGAGAAAGTATTTCCATTATCGTGGTTATCGTTCCATCCATCTCCCCAGTAAATTGTTGCAGGGTGATCATGTTGTTGAGTTGTTAAACTAAAGCTATCTACTTTTAACTTAATATTAGGAAGATTAGCCTTGCTTATTGTAATAGAGTTACTACCACCAGTTTGAAGAGCAGTACTTCCTGTTTTAATATATTTCCCAGCTGAAATTAATTCCCATGTAGTTCATAAATATAGTGATGTAGGATTTATATTATTCCACATTGTGAGCACTCCACCTAGTGGAATTGGACAGAAATTTTTAAATTTCTCATCTGTTTCAGCTTTAGTATAATAATTCCCTAAGCCCATATCTCCCCAAGTAGCTACACCGTTGCCACTATTTTTAAGAACTTGTCCTATACTACCACCAGATGGAATATGATTATTCCCAGCTCCTACTGGATGAGTATAACCAGGATTTCCACTAACTCTACCATTATCATCTACAGTTAAATTATCTCCTACTATCATTCTTCCTAATATAGTTTTAGAAGCTTTTTTAGATATCTCATCATTTAAATTTTTAGCATTTCCTGTATAGCCACCTTTTTCAAGTTTACTTGAAAATAACTCATTTATAGCCCCTACAATATTTTTAACTTTAGTGAGTAAATTAGCATCTTCTTTATTCTGCTTTTTCTTCAATTCATTAACTATTTTTACTCCAGTATCAAACTCTTCCTCTAGTCCTTCTCCTCTATCCAATTTTTTATTAAGCATAGATACGTCCACTAAAGCTGATGGATTACCTTGTAAATTAACTATAGCTCCACTTATTATTGTTTTTAAGTCAATTATTAGTGTAGTTATGTTATTTCCATTTGGAGTAGGAACATAATCAGCATGACTTGCTGGGGTAATAGAATAAAGTATTTCTCCTTTATCTGGGTCATTAGCATAAAGTCCTATTGTTTTTAGGTAATAGGAGTTTTCTAAATCTGTATTATAGATAATTCCATGAACATTTACTGTATTATCATCTAATAAAATTTTTTCACTTACTAAGGTTTCTTGCTTTATCTCTTCTAGTTCTCCAAGTTTCTGTAACTCTTCTACACTTAATAAGCTATAATCTTTATCTGATACTTTTATTTTAGTAAAATCAATTTGCTCTATTTTTCCAGCTAACATTTTAGCTATTAAATTAAGAGCCTTTTCGGTATTTACTGTTTCTTTATATTGAGCCATTATCTCACCTCTCTTATAATTGATGTCATAACACTAGTTCCTATATAATTATTTCCTTTTGTATCTTGGCTTAATTTATTGTCAAATATCAAAGTCATATTAGCAGGAATTAAATATCTCAAAGTATTATAAGTGTTGCTTATAGTTCCAATGGTAGTAATGTGAGATATTATTCTTAATTCTTGAATATCTAAATTTCTTTGAGGTTCATGTGTTCCTTCTCCTAATATGCTATTTAGAAAGTTTTTTAAAAATATCCAGGTATATGGTGGTTGAGAGTTCCATTTCAAAAGAATATTATCTCTTCTCACTTCCAAACTATCATTTATATTTGGTTTAATACTCATCATCTTTTCAAATAGTTCTATTCCATCTTTATCAGTATAGTTTATAAAGTTATTTCTAAAGGCTCTAGTTAATTCACTCCATAAAGCTTTTAAAACTTCTTCTTCACTAGCATGAATAGCTTTTATTTCTTTATAAACTTGCATAAAGTCAGGCAAATATCTAGCTAATATTACTTCTCTTTGTTTATCTAATAGATTCATTTGCAATTCCTCCAAAAATAGGGACTTCATATTTATCTAAAGTAAGATTTTCAGCCTTTCCATTAATTTTAGTATTAGATATATCTACAACTCTATCAACACTTAAAATTTTAGATTCTATTTGAGCTATTCTAACTATTAAATTACTTTCTTCAGCCCAAGATTTTCTAAGCTCTAATAAATAATTTGAAATAATTTCTCCAACTTCTGTTTCAATAGTTCCCCATTCTACATCATTTAATTCTACTGATGTAGTTATATTAATGGTAACTTTATTAGGAGCATCAACAGTAACTCTATGATCTATAGGTGCTAATCCTAGTCCCATCCCATCTTGTGTGGGATCTATTTTCTCCTGAACTGTTCTAACAAGTTCTGAACTAGCAGGACTGAAAATGCTATCCAATATAGAAACTCTTACGGTTCCTCCCCCTTGCCATACTGGAGTAACTTTAACAGCTCCCACTCCAGAGATAGAAAGAATTTTTTCCTCATAATCTTTAATATTTCCTCCAAAAGCTTGTGGCTCAAAACTATCTAAATATCTTTTTCTAAACTTTTCTGTTTCTTCTTCATCTTCTCCTGGAATGAGCGTTTCTGTTAGCTGTGAATAGGTAAGTCCAAAAATATAGTCTATTGGTATCAAATGCCCAAAGTTTGAATTAGGATTACTTCCATATTCTTCACATTGTAATTTATATTGAACATAGCTTGAACTACTCTCTTCAATTTTTTCTATCACCATATAATTATATAGATCTAGACTAAATCTACTACCTATAGGCACTTCTATATTAAACTCTCCTAAATAAATTCCTCTGCTAGCAGGTTTAGGATATACTCCTCTTTCTTTTGCTCTCTCTATTAAATAAACTCTACTGGCAGTATTTCCAAAGGTTTCTTTATAGTAGGCATTTAACTCTTGATACATCATGGCAGTTTCTAAAGCATTTGGAGCTAAACTATCCCATACTATTGATCCTTCTCTTTTATCTATGTCTGAAGGTATATTTTTCAATTTTTCATCCATTAAATTTTCAAAAGTTTTTTCCTCAAACATTATTTAATTTCACCTCCTTGATTATATCTATCTCTCCAAAAATTGTATCAGCAGTAAATTTTACTAAAACAGTTTCAAATTTTGGATTTTCAAATTCAAAATCATAAACATTTGTTATTCTTGTGTCTTGTAAAAGAGCTTCTTTTATTCTTCTTTCAAGTTCTACACAACAATATGAAATAGGTTTCCCAAAGAGATCTTTTAACTCAATTCCATAGTTCCAACTATATATAAGATATTGATATCTTTCTGTTAATAAAATTTTATATATAGCTTGCTCCATAGCCTTTCTTTCATCTGTTTTCCCTCTTATTCTATCTCCATCAAGTTGCATAGCATAAGTTTTAGTTGGACTTTCTATAAATTCATATTCTGTACTAATATCATTATCTCTATCAGGTAGCATTATATCCACTCCCCTTTAACATCAGCAGGATCATCAATTCTATCTAAAACAACAAACCTTTGTCCTCCTGTTAATTTTAATAAAATAACTTTTTCACCTTTAACTAACTTGTGATGTATAATTATTTTCTTTCTTCCTTTATATTCATGCTCATGATCAATAGGAATAGGGGCTTGACTAACATTAGGATGCCCATGATTAGTATCCCAACCTCCGAAAATGCTATCTGTACTGTGTTGAACTGTTATATCTACAGCATAATCTCTAACTAGATGAGTTAGAATGAGATCATCTTCTAAGTAATCTATTGCATTATCTCCTTTTATTTTCAAAGGATTGACACTTATAACAGTTCCTATTATCACTTCCATAGGCTCACTATTAGCAACAGCCTCTAATGAGATTTTTTTAATCAATCTAACTAAGTCACTATACATTTATAACCCCTCCTATTAAATCTAAATTCATTAGATGCTCTTGGAAGTTAAAAATATGAGTCACTCTATTTATTATCATAGTATTATCTATTTCTACATCTCCTAAATTCAACTTAACATAAAGAGAAAACCCAGCTCTACACTTTACATTTCCTAAAACATTTTTTAAAGAAAAGGATCTAGTTTTTTTATTATATAAAGCTATTAAAGCATCAGCTTTTATTTTAGGATTTTCAGTTTCATCAAAAGACTCAACTAATTGTAATACACCCCATCTATTTTGATTCTCTGTACTTTGAGTAACGTATAGCTCCCTTGAACCTGCTTTCTCATCTTCTCTATAGACAACAACCTTGTTATATGTTTTTTTATCTATAGAAGAAACATAAGAAAAATCTTCACTGCTATTCTCATCAAGTAATATTTCAAGTTTTAAAGTCTCTATATCTTTTAATGTTATTTTCCCAAAATCATCATAAAGAACATATATTTTTTTATAATTTTGTAAAGTTATAGAAAGTGCAGTATTAATAATATCTAATAAAGTCTTATTAACTTCTATTCTTCTAGGGATTACTAATTGAGTATTATCTAACTCTCCTACTCTCAATCTATAATCTTCAGCTAGCATTCTTATTACTTCATCAGCTCTCTTATTTAGATACTGATGTATACCTTTGTTCTTTAAATATCTAAGCTGATCATAAGCAGTAAGCTTAATTACATCACTTTTATCTCTACGAATTGTAAAAATAAAGCCATAAAAAATAGGAGTCCCGTTATAATAAAACTCCACTTTATCTCCTTCTTCTGGATAAATAACACCTTCATTTAAAATAGAAAACTCTAATTTACCTGCTGTTCCGTATCTCTCTGTTGTCCATTGCACTCCTTCAAGAACTTTTGGAAGAAGAGCAACTCCTTTTTTTTCATTCAAATCTTGCTTTGATATAATTATTTTTATATTTGCATTATTCAAGTCTAATCACTCTCCCTATCTCTAAATCAATAGCATTTGGAAGATTATTAATTTTCATTAAATACTCCCATTTTTTTTCATCTCCAAGTTGTTTTTTAGCTATTAATAAAAGAGTATCCCCTTCTTTAATTTTATAATTTTTTGGTTTAGATTTATTAGAGCTTCTAACTTTAGATAATGCAAATTTAGTAACTCCAGCTACTGTAACTAACTTTTTTAACAACTTTCCTGTTTGATTTTGATATTCTTTTAAAGATATTGAAATATTGATATCTTCTCCTAAACTTTCAGCATCTTCTATAATATGAAAATCTTCTAAAGACACTGTTAAATTAGTATTATAAATACTAGCTAATGTTCTATTATTCCTAAGTACTATAAATTGAACTGGTCTTTTTAATTTTTTCATACTCTCAAGCATAGAAATATAAAATTGAATAGGTAAAAATCCACCTAAATATTTAGCAAAAGGGTATTTTCTTCCAGGAATCATTACAGTAAAAGTTATTTCTTTTAGTCCTGCATCTTTTAAAAGATTTATCTCCCCCTCATTTATCAAAGTTAAGGTTTTATTCTGATTCTTAGTTTTAATATCTACTTTTGCAGGAGCTATAGGGAATAAAATCCCACCTAAATAAAAAGAATACATAAATATCACCTACCTTTAATAATTTCCTTCAGCCACTGTTGCTGCTGACTCTACAAGTTTATTAGTAAGCATTCCAGCTACCTCGTCTATATCTAAGCTATTAGATATATTATTATTATTGCTTACTTCAACCTTCATAGATGTTGTAGTATATCTATTAATAACTTCTTGTTCTGCTAAATCTCTCATATACTTTAATTCTTCCTTAGTTAAATCTAAAGAAGTATTAGTTTTAGCAGTATTTCCAGATATCTGGCTTAAATAACTATTAGTTTGGTCCATCATTCCATTATCTAGTCCAAAGTTTAAAGAATTACTTATATCTTCTCCTTGCTTATAACCTTTGGTTACTGCTTCTCCAGTATCTTTAAGTTGCATATAGTCTAATCTTCCACCTGTAGCAGTTTTAAAATCTCTATACCCTTCTGCTGTTGTTCCTTCTAGTTTTACTTGCAAATTACTTTCCATTTCACTTAATTTATCACTTATTCCTGTATCTATAATCTTATCAACAATTCCCATAACTGATTTGATAACCCCTAGAATACTAAGCCCCAAGTTGATAAATAATCTTTTTATTGCTACGATTGGATTAGTAAAAACATTAGCCAAAAACTCAGCAAAACTTATAAACATATTTACTGATGTAACTATCATATTGTAAATATGAGCCCCTATTCCATATATAGCTCCTGTTATTATTCCAGTAGCTGATATAGTTGCCCCAGTAAATTTGTTAAAAGCTGCCACTCCTAAATAAAGAGCTCCTACTGCTAACATAATTCCAGCCACTATCCAAGTAATAGGACAAGCTAACATAGCAGCATTTAATCCCCATTGAGCAGCTGTAGATGCAATCAATGCAGTATTATTAACTCCATGTAAAGCATTCTGAGCTATTAATGCTAAATTATATGCAAGGGTTGCTCCTTTTACTATTGCAGTTTTTACTGCTATTACTCCTAAAACTATATTATATGCAGTTATTCCAGCTACTACAGTACCTAAAACTGGAGCTATTAAACTCCAATTGTCATATATAGCAGCTCCTATTCCAGCTATCAAATTTATACTACTGGATAATACAGAGGTTAATTTTCCTATTAAAACAACAGACATATTTACAAATTGTTTTACTCTATCACTATTAACAATACCATTTATCTGTTTAGCGATAGGCTGGAACCCTTGAATAGCTGCATTCTTAACTCTAGTTATAACATCTGTAAAAGTCATAGGCATACTCTCAAATTGACTATTTATCTCCTGCGATGCTGAAAACATTGCATTTTTTACAACATCAGCTGTTATTTTTCCTTCACTTGCTAAATCTTTTATTTTTCCAACAGGAACTCCCATATATTTAGCTATATTTTTAACTATGATTGGGGCTTGTTCTAACACTGAGTTAAGTTCTTCTCCTCTTAAAGCTCCTGCCCCCATAGCTTGTGTTAATTGGAGCATAGCGGCATCTATTCCAGCAGCATTTGTTCCAGCTATTTTAAATTGTTTATTTATTAATTCCATGAAACCAATTAATTCAGTATTAGATCCAAAAGCATCTCCAGCCATTAATCCCATTTTAGCTATACTATCAGTAGTTCCTAAATAATCTCCTCTTGAGCTCTGTGCTGATTGATATATCATCTTTTGAAGCTCCTCTGTTGATTGATTTCCATCATTCATTAAATTTAATCTTGCTGTATTTTGTGTCATTGTATCTGATAAATTTATCCCAGCTTTTACTGTCTGAATTCCTAAATATGCTGCTGCTACCCTTTTTATCTTCTTAAAAAGATTATCTGAAGCAGTAGAGGCACTTCTTAATGAATTATTAAAATTTTCTTGAGCTAGAGTATTATTAGTTATTTCATTTTCCATTTCCCTCTGCATTCTTAATAGATCAGCAGAAGTATTATTTAAAACAGTTTGAGTAACTTTTAATGATGATGTATCTATCTTTACTTTAGCATTATTTACAGCATTTAAAGTTGCTATCACATTGTTTACTGAATTTATAACATTCATCAAAGGTTGTGTCATTCCATTAAGTAAATTTATACTAGCATTTATCTCTGCCATTTTTCACCTCCAGATATCTTATTTTTTCCTTTTTAATTTCCTATTCTCTTTTTTATCATTTTCAATTTTTACTAAGATACAAGCATCAATAAAAGCTCTCTCTCTTTCATCAAGGCTTAAATATGTATTAGGTAATATTCTAAGTTTGTGCAGGCAATAGTAAGCTATGTTAGCCTCACTATCACCTGCATTTATTAGTTTTTTGCCTCTTCTACCTTATCTTGATAAGTTTCTCTAAAACCATTAACTTCTTGAACTTTATTCATAAGTTTAGTGAACTCACCACTTGATAACATTTGTTTTACTAATTCAGTTTCATCTTTAACTCCATAACTATCTTGAAGTTCAGCATTTTTGAAATCTGGATAAGTAACACAAGTTGTTACTAATAAAGCTAAATATCTATTTGAATCAAATTTTTCAACTCCATCTTTAGATATTGTACAATTAGCTCTTAGTTGAGAATCTAGTTTAGCATTAATAGCTCTTATTTTAAATTTTTCTAGTTCTCCTGTCTCTTCATTAACAAATCTGTCTGACACAGTATATTCAACTGTTCCTATATTTTTTGTATTTCCTTTTAAAAAAGCTTTTAAACTCATCTATTTTCCTCCTAAGCCATAAATCCATCTAAAGGTTTAAATGATTCTTGTAATTCAAAATCATCAAAAGTAAAATCAAAATCTTCATCCAAATAATCTGCATCTGCATCAAATTTAGCAAGAATTCCACCATCAACATTGCAATCTTTAAATACTACTGTCTGTCTTCCTACTGCTGAAGTAGGATCCTCATTAGTTACTTGCATTGTGAAATATGTATCTACACCATCATTTTTATACTTTTCTAACAGTTGTCTCATAATAGACTGGTTAAAATGACAAGTCATAGATCCTGAACCTTTCCATCCAGTAGATTTATTTCCTTTTCCAGTTTTCCCTAAAATTGGTACTTCTACTTTATTTTTTTCAAAGGTAGCTTCAAATGTTATAGCTTGCATAAAGTTATATCTTTGCCCATCTATAGTTACATAGCATTCAGCTTCAGAACCACTTACAGCATCTTTTCCGTGCATTGTTACTCTTCTCATCTAGCATCCTCCTTATCTTACTTCTACAACCATATATAGCTTTTCCATAACTGCTACAGGTTTTACAAAATCTTCTACTAATACAGATACTTTATCTGCTCCTTCTCTTACTGTAACTTCTTTAGGATTGAAATCTTCTATAGCTTCTATTCTTTCCAATTCTTGATGATGAGCTGTTATATCTGTCCATAAAGCTACTCTTCCAGAATTACTGTTTCTTGTTTTTCCTAAGTATCTTTTATTAAATAATGCTGCTATATCCATAGCAATTTGATCTATTATTCTTACTACTTGGTTTCTATAGAAATCTTCATTTTTATAAATATCCCAAGATGTAAAGCTATTAATATCAGATAATACAACTATTTCATCATCAACTTGATGGAACATAAATTTACCAGCTTCCATCCCTTTAGTTAATTCTGTTTGTGTATAATCAGCTTTTATATTAAAGCTACCATCATATTTTTTATTAGTTAAAGATTTATTAATAGCACAACCTGCATTTGCTCCTACCACCCAGTAAACAGCTGAAGCTTTATTAACCTCTTCTCCTACACATTCATTTGCTACACTTATAACCCCTTCATAATCAGCAGCTATATCAAAAAGAACACATTGATATTTAATACCAACTTCATCTCTCATTCTCTTAGTATGTTCTATATAGAGCTTTTTAGTAGTTTCATCTTCAACAGCTGCACCTATAGAGTTAAATCTATATTTTTCAGATTTTTCTAAGAAAGTTTGATGTGCTAAACCATCAACTTGGTTCCCATTAGTACCATTTGTTAAAGGTTTTCCAGAAGTAACTTCTAAAGTTCCACCTTTTTTCCAATGAACATAGTCATTTTCTTTTAGTTCTGTTATAAGTTTTACAGTTTGCATATCCATTAAATTATTATCAAGATATGTAGAAACATCAAATTTAGACTCTCCATCTGGATTGTTAGCTATAACTATTCTTATATCATTTCCTCTAGTTCCTGGATATTTAGCTTCTGCTAAATCATTAGATGCCTTAACAGCTCCATTACCGTTTAATCTGTAACAATAAACTGTTTTAGCATTTTGAAATATATCTCTTAAAGCATCCAATTTTTTATTTGTATAATCATAACCAAATATTTTCATTGAATTAGTTTGAAAATCTGAGTTCTCTACTGTGAATATATCTCCAACTGGTCCCCAATCAAGTTCAAACCCCATACAAGCATATCCTCTGTCTGCAATGTTTACATATGCAGCTGGTGCACTAACAAAATTAACGTATGTTCCAGGTAGTACTTTATTTTGAGTTAACCAAATTCCTCCACCATATGCCATTTATTTCACCTCTTTTTTTAAATAATTATCAATAATTTTATCAGTTTCTTCAAAAGTGTATTTTATCTTTTCATCTAATAAAATTTTTAAAAGATCTTTATACTTTGAATATTTCTTACTCATAAGTAAAGAAGTTTTAGTATACTTCTTCATCTCTTGGCTCTTTTCCATCTTCTTCTCCTTTTCTATTTATCTTTATAACTTCCATAAATGGAGGTTCCTCTACTACTGCATAAGCAAAGAAATTATAACCAACAAAGAAGTTTAAAATTCCATCTACTATCTTATAATTCCTATCTTTTCCTCTTAAAATTGTCTTTTCTCCAGTTCCAAGCTGCTCAATATACTCTAAAGCTCCCATCATTTTATCTGCAACTCTGTACATCTCTTCATTAGCATTTTTTTTACTTTTAGGAAAGTATTGTATAACAAAAGATTGATTGAATTTATATCTTCTATTTAAAACTTTACTTTCAGCAGCTTTAATTATGGAGATTAAAAAACAGGGCTCTTTAAAGTCCTGTTCAATATTCTCATTATAAATTGTCACACTATCTTGAAACTCTGTATTAAGAGCCTTTGCTATTCCTGCTACAATACCACTAATCATCCTAACTTCTCCTTAAATATAGCTTTTAACTTTCTATTGATAATAGATTCTAAATCCTCATTAATCTCTTTAGTGGATATAGTCAACATAAAGTGCCCTTGTACCCAACCTTTTTTTAGTTTCTTACCTAGCTGTGGAACAAATCTTCCTGGTCTCTGCCTATGCCCATATTCAACATAAGAAGCATACTCAGAGGAGTTTATAACCTCAACTGTATAATTATTTCCCTCTTTTACTACCTCTTTAACAGTCCAGTTTCTTCTTAGATTTCCACCTACATATCCACTCCAGTATTTTTCAAGAATAGCCCCTTCTTTAGTTAAATAGGATCTATTTCCTCTACTTGTTTTAACTTTAACTGTTTTTTTAACACCTTTACCAAAAGGTTTAACTCCTACTGGAGTTCTTCTAATCACTTTACTTAATAATCTTGCTGCTATTTCTTTAGTAAGAGATATACAGATCTCATCTATCTCTTTTTGGAGATTTTCTAGCTGCTTTGAAAATTGTTTCAAATCTCTTAAATCAATTTTTACAGCTCTAGCCATTAAGCATACTCCTTAATCAAAGTTAAAACTATTTCCTGATGTGAATCATATAAAGCTGATGCTCCAGAGTGTTTATATTCTAAGGTTTTTCCATTTCTAGTAACAACTATTTTAGATCCCTCTTTAACATTGTGTTCTGGAGCAATAAAAAGTTTAATTTCTTGTGATATTTCAGCTGGACCATTAGTTTGAGCTGCAGGAGCTAAACTTTTAAATGATATTCTACAAGGTTCGTTTTTAAGTACTAGAACATCATCACTAGCCTTTGTAATCCCTGTTTCTAGGTCTTTTATATACCCACTCTCATAAATGTTACACCTATCATCATAAAACCTTTCTATAGCTTTTCTGTAGGCTCTTTTAGCTCTTTCACTTACCATACTAATCTCCTGTATTTTATCAGTTCATTATCTCTACTAGAAATTAAATAATTTATAAGTATATCATACATTTTTTCAGGTGATGTTGTTCCTTCTACTGCATATGTAACAGAGGTATCACCAGATTGAATCTGTTTTTCAACAGGGGATAAATCCAAACTTGGAATATCCCCTGTATTTTTTTTAAATAACAGAAACTCTCCTACCACTTTATCTACAACAACACTATATAAATCTTGAGGAATAGTATCTACTGTATAAAATTGATTTGTAAGATTGTTTATACTGCTTACAACTTTAAGAGTTAAATAGTCTAGTATAGAAGTTTCATTCTCTTGTACATTGTATTTAAAAGCTTGAAGTCTTATAACTATACCCTCTCGAATACTCAATACAGCCATTATACTCACTATCCTCTTGAGATGATTCTAGCAATAGGAATTGATTTGTGATTAATATATTTTTTAGTATTTGAAGATTTGTTATTTACTAATTCCCAGTTAGTACCATTCTTTAATTCCTCATCTGTAGGTGATAGAGATTGTTGAGATTTTTTAGTATAAGAAATTCCATAAGGTGCAAACACTTTTCTTTGTCTTGAATATAAGATTGTTTGTCCCCCTTTAGTCTTAGCATCTCTTGCCATTTCAGCTGGAACTTTAGCCCCTATATTTACATAGTCAATAGCTCCATCTCCTAACAAGTAAGAAGTATAAATAGTTTCATTTTGAATGTGTTGTACATACTCATTTTCCTTGATATCTGAAATGTCTGTTTCTACACTTGCTTTTGCAACTTCTCCTAATCCTGATCCTGCTGTTGTTACTTTTAAAGCTCCTACATCAGTAGAATTACATCTAACATATAGAGATTCTATTGCTTTAGTTGGCATTGAGTCATCAATTAATACTAATCTTCCATTCCAAGAAGCTAAACTTAGTTCTCTTTCTACCCCATTCCCATCATTAAATTTTAAGTAAGTTAATAATTTTAAGTTCTCTAAGTTAGTAGCTACTGCTGAGTGCATAACTATTAAAGAGAATTTAGATTTATTAGCTCCACAAGCTTTTTGAGTTGCTGTATTTAAAGTAGTAGCATTTACATAACCTTTAGCAAATGCACCTTTACTAATATCATAAGTATGTTCATTAACAAATTCTAAGTTTTCTTTTCCTGAAGACATTGCAAATATCCCTTCAAGAATAGCAAGTAATGTATCTTGATCTATTGCAGCCCAATATTCAGAAACTTGTGCTGCTACATTATCCATGAAATCTACTCCACCAGTTATATCTGTTGAAAAGTCATCTTCTAACCATGCCTTAGATCTTCCAATTACGACTACACTTCTCTCAAATGTGTCAGTTGATTCTGCTGTAATATCTGTTTTACCATCATAGTTAAGAGCTGCTCCACCAATTAGTCCAAAGAATGGAATAGTTGCATAGGCTGTTCCTGTTTGTGAACTAAATACTTCACTTATTTGTGCATTTCCTTTTAATGCTTTAGATTTTAAAAGCTCATTTTTCTTTAGATTTGGCACTCTATCTACATATTTACCAAATGCTTCTCCATTGAAAGTTTTTTCATTAAACTTTGCCATTTTTTCATCATCTCCTATTTTTTATTATTCTAATGTTGCCCCTGGATTTTCTGCTAAATACTTTTCCATTTGAGAATATGTCATCTCACTAAAGTTTATTTTCTTTTCAGGATTACCAGCTGGATTAGTCCCCTTTGGTACTTTTACTGCTTCAAATAAAAAAGATGAGTCCTCAGCAGTTTTTAAAGCTTTTATTTGCTCATCCAATCCTGCTATCTTCCCATCTTCTCCCAGTATTGCTTTTTCTAAATTTAATAATGCTTTTACAGCTTTATTATTTTTAGATCCTGCACCCATCAAAGCAATGTCTATAGCATTATCAAGTTTAATCTTAGCTATTGAATCTGCATACTCTTTCTCTTTAGCTTTGTTGGCAACTTGCATACTCTCAATCTGTTTCTTTAGCTCTTCATTATCTCCTACATTTTTCTTCACCTCCTCGAGTTGTTTAGTTAAAGTTTTGTTGCTTTCATCTAATTGTTTTTTCTCTGCTTCAAGTTCTGTGAATTTAGCTTTTTCTACATAGCCTTCTAGTTCTTTTTTTGACTCTCCAGCTATTTTAACTGCTAATTCTTCAGCAACTCCTAAAGCTATTAATTGTTCTTTTGTCATTGCTTTTCCTCCTTATTTTTTAAAATAATAAGAGCAAGGTATCCCATGTGCATGTTGCCCATACCCTGCTCCTAAATTTGCATATTCATCTTCACTTGTTTTAATATCTACTTTCATCTTTCTTTTTTTTTATTTTTCCCTTTCCTTTCTCTAGCTGTTCCTACTATAAATCCTACAAAAGCTCCTATCAAAAATCCTATAAATACAAATCCTGCTGGTGTCATTTAGTTCATCTCCTTATAAATTAATACATATATTTTCCCATTTTTTATACACATCCATGTATAGTTCTTCTTTATTCCCATTGAAAGTGAACTCATAATATAATCCATCAGAAACTGTTGTACTTAAAAGAGCTTTATTATTTTGTAATGTCTTGCAGTTCCAAACTACAAAAACATCTTCCTCTTTCAAAGTTTTATTATCAGTTTTATCAACTCTTGAATTAAAATATTTTATAACCTCTTCTGTACACCATTCTAAAAATTCTTTAGTTCCCATCTATTTTCCTCCTTAATTTTTGTATTAAAAAAGCACCTAGTCGCCTAAGTGCTAATCTTTTATTCAGTATATATTTTTTTTATTTTTTCATCACATTCCCCGCTTAATAAGAAAAGTAACTTGGCTGGTGTGACTGACCCAGCATCTCTTTTGACCCAAAGGGTGTGATAGCGTCACCAACTCCCTATCCTCAAGCTACTTTTCTTATTAAAATTATATCATTCTTTAATATTCTTGTAAATACATTCTTTCTTTTTCAATTCCCTTTTTAATCTTTTATCATTCATTAAAAATGAGGTAATTATAGAATTTTTATTTCTTTTTTTATCTTTTGAATCTTCTAAAGCTAATTTTATTACTACGTTAATGTTAGAATTTTCCTCTAATTTTTTTACACATAAAATTGTTTCTTCTCTTATTGCGTCTTTCAAGATATAATCTGGACTTTCAATTATATCTTTTGCGTGTTTTTTTATTATTTCAACTACTTCAGGATGACCTTCTCTTATATGCTCTATTCTTTCATCTCTAAGAATAACTTTATCAGTATTTAATTTTCCAAATTCTTTCTCAAGAATTGTTATAGTATTTTCTTTGAAACTACCTTTAACTTCATTTTCACCAAATAATTGGATATTTACAGGTCTTTCAACTACATATTTGCTATACCACTCTTTATACTTCATATCAGCTGGTACATATTCAATTTTACCCTCTTTATTTCTCATAGCTCTCATTGATTTAGTATCATCAGCAAAATATGGAGCTGTTACAGTCCTACAATTAGGATGAAAAGGATTGGCAGTTACTCCAACTTCATATTCTTTTATATTAAAAACTTTTCCATCCATCTCTTGGCATATTGGAGATGTATGGGTATCTAAAGTGGCTACAATCTCATATTGATCTACACCTAAATCTTTATAACAGTTTTCTTGAGCTTTAGCTGCATAGGCTGCTGATTCAGTCATTACTAATCTTCCCGCTACTGATTTTCTTACATTGAATTCTTTAGCTATATCTGAAACTATTTGATATGGAGAACTTCCTCTAATAAAACTTTGAGTTAGTCCATTATGAAGAGTATTTATAAGTTTATTTTTATCTTCCCAAATTCTCTCAGAAAAGTTTTTACCATCAACTGCCCAAGGTTTATGTATAATCTGATTAACTTTATTAGTATCTAAACTATAAACAGAACTTCCTAAACCTATTCCTTTTTGAATTTCATAAGCTGCATGATAATAAGTATCTCCATATGTTCTAATTAAATAATCTTGCATTTCTTTATCTCTAGTTCCATACAAAGTCTCTACCTGATTTTGAATTTGGATTTTAAGAGCCTCAAGTCTTGAAATATGAACTCTAGCTGAAGCATTTTCTAACTCTTTAATCCAAATAGGAGAAATAGAATTAGTTTCTCCAGCTTTTATATAATCTTCTACTTCCCATTTGAATTCTGCAAGTTCTTTTTTTGATAATATTTTCTTAGCTTCTAAAAGACTAATATTGTTATTTTTAGCTATTCTCATATACCAATTATTTATATCTTTTTCTATATTACTCAAAGCTTGATCATATTGCTTTTCAATAGTTTTTATATAAGCTCTAGCATCTTTATTTCTCCTTTGCTCCTCTTTAATGAATCTATCTTGCCAATAACTACTCTTCTTCATCTACATCACCAGAGCCATTTTTATTTTTAAAAGCTCCGTTATACTCTTCTGTTTCTTCTTCTTTTTGCTTTTTAATCTTTTTAATTTCTTCAAGAGTATTTTTAACCCAAGGATGCTGAGAAATAATAGTTTCTTCAGACAAAATTCCAATGCTTTTAGCACAATTTTCAATAGTTTGGCTTTCATTAACTAGAATATCTTTATTGAATATAATCTCTATATTCTCATTTTCAAAGTCCCCTAGTCCTAAATGACTAATGTGAGCATTAACAAAGTTTAATAGTTTATTTAATCCACTACGGAACTCCACTTCCATTCCACTTGCATCTAAGTCAATATCAGCATACATAGATTGAATGTTCATTTCGTTAGGATTATTTCCTAATCTATCATCTTTGGCATTAAAGCCTCTACCATTTTCAATTAAAGCATCTTTAAAAATTTTAATTATATCCTTGTAATTCTCTGAGTTAAGTTCAACAGTAAGTTTTTCAACTCCTCCATCATCTCTAACCTTTACAGCTCCAAAGGTAGAAAGGTTCTTTCTAAACTCTCCTAAGTTTTGTCCATCGTAATTTTTTAAAATTAAGATGCAGTTTCTAGGATTTTCATCTAAGTTATTTTCAAAGTTAGAAACAGCTTTGTTAATTCCGTCTTGTAGATTCTTAACTCTTAAAATCAAAGGTTTTTCAAGCAAGTTATATTTAAAAGGAATAATTGGAAGTCTGTCCCAGTTGAATTGTTCTTCTCCTATATTAAAATAGTTATAATGCCCTTCATATTTTAAAGAACCCCACGAATATTTATATCTATCTATTCCAGCTAGACTATAAACATCTACTACCTCAACATCTTCTAGCATTGAACCTGTCCATCTTTGAACTGTATAGATTCTAATAGCAAAGTCAAGCTCAGTATGTCCCTCATCCTTCCAAATAGGTAAAATCTGACAAGGCTCAAATCTCTTAAATAAAAAATCCCCATTCTCATTGTAATAGGGATATAACCAAGCTATTCCACCATTCATAGCATCTTCAGCAACATTTTTAAATATCTTTTGAAACTCTAAATCAAATATTTTTTCTAGCTGCTCTTGATATAATATGTTCTCAGTCTTGAAAGTAATAGGTTTTCCTAGTAAATAGTTTACCTTTTGATCTACTAGCTTTTCATATTGATTATCTACTCTTTTGTTGTTTGGAAGATTATCAACTGTTTCAAGCCTTCCACCTTCTCCTATAACTTCTCTTTTAGCCCAAAGGATATCATGTTGACCTAGATAATATCTTTCTCCAGTTATCATGTCTAGCCTTTTCTTACTATGCAGGAACTGTTCTACTATATATTCTAAGTATCTAATATCCTTTTTGTCTGGTATCTCTGTTCTGTCTCTATATAGTTTATTTCTAATCCATTTAAACACTGTCTCACCTCCCCATTAATCAAAACTAAATACTGAATCTTTTCCACACTTTTCAGCTACTCCAGTTAAACAATCTGGTCCATCATCATGTTTATTTTTTCCTTCTTTCTGATAAGTTAAAATAGCTTTAGCAAATTCAGACCATTTATCTTGCCAGTTCACAGGGAAATAAATATGATCCATTACCCAAGTGCTGTTACTTAATATTCTTGCCTCTTTATTTGCTGACTGATGAAACCAATCTATTCTTGTTCTATTGCTTCCAAGTTCTCTTAACTCTCTTTCTACAGCTCTTGTAAATCCTCTTCCACCATTATTAGATTCAATATCAGCTACATTAACATTATTTGCTAGTAACATTTTAGCCACTGCTGGTTCTGTAACTTCCATAGGATCTTTGGTGTAAATCAGGTCCATTACATATGCCTCTTTGTTGTATACTCCATAGCAAATAGAACATAAATAATCTTCTCCAGTATCTGCTGTATCTGTATAGTTTCTAATCTCAGTAAATAAAAAATTGCCTTGGGAATCCACAGGCAACTTGTTATAAGTTTTTATATTAGTATATAATCTTCCTTTAAGGTCAATAGGTTCTTGCTGATAGTTTGCACTTGCTATCTCAGGTCCCATTGCTCTCACTTTAGATTTATATGATTTTAAACTCAATATCTCATCACATAGCATAGTCCCATCATCTTGGAGTGCTTTCATAATAATATGCTTAACTTTTTTACCCTCTTCCTTATAGTGTTCCAAAGCTCTTCCTGCAAGATCTCCACTCGCCCATCTAGTCATGATAATAATAGTTTTCCCACCCTCTTCAAGTCTTGAGAGCATTGTTTGTGTGAACCAATCCCATTGCTTTTCAAGGGTATTTTCATTAAAAGCCTCTTCACTATTTTTTATAAGGTCATCTATTATAAGCAAACTACAACCAAATCCAGTAGCAGTTCCACCAGGAGAAGTGGCAAGGTAGTTATTATACCCACCTTCTAAACTCCACAGGTTCATTGCACCATCACCTTGTTTTATATGGGTATTTGGAAAAATATCATTATATATAATTTTATCTTTATCAGCTTTTGCCTCTTGGATAGTGTTTCTTACATTCTTAGAAAACATAGTTGATAGAGTTTCATTATATGATCCTGTCATTATCTTAGTATTGATATCTTTTCCAAGTAACCATTCTACCAATAAACCTACTGTACGACTCTTTCCGTGGCGAGGCGGAAGATTTAGTATTAATACTTCCTCTTCTCCCTCTACAAACTCTTGTAAATCATTGCAAAGGTTTAGGAGAAAAGGCCTGTCATATTTATAAAAGTCTCCTGCTCTTAAATGACAATAAAAAAAGAACTCATTACGAGCTCTTCTTAAATTCTTTTCTATTTTTATTTCTTCTAATTTTTTCAAAGACATAAGATATTCAAGTTTATCCACTTTTAACACCCAACTTTGCTTCTAAAATAGCGATTTGTGTACTAAGTTCTTCATCAGTAAGATTCTGAACTCCTGTTTCAAGTTCACCTTTAACTTCTATTTTGTCATTGAACATTCCTAAATGTCTTCCAAGCATTTCAAGTGCTTTTTCTTTACCATAAAATGAAACTTCTATTCCAAATTTTGTTTCTTTTACACCTGCAATACAAGCTCTCTGCTCAGAAGTTAAATCATTAAAATTTTGTATTACAACTCTTCCAGAAGTGATTGTGACTATATCTGTTCTATCTGTAAATGCGATATTTGCAAGCTCTTTTATAACTTTATCTTGTGTTATCTCTGTTCTTTTCTCTCTTTCTTTCATTCTTTTGTTAATTTCTGATTGAACCTCAACATTACTCAACAATCTATTTCCTGCACTTTCAGCAGTTCTTTGTTTTTTTATATTTGGATAAGCAACTTTATATGCTCTTGTAGCATTTAAGTCAATAAGATATTCATCTACAAATAATTTTTGATTTTTAGTCATTTTATCACCTCCTCTTATTTTCTAGTAAAAAGGAGAATCATTTTACTGATTCTCTTTTAATATTTTATTTATTTAGTGTTAATAATATTTGAAAAACCTCTCCTGACTCTATATGATAATTTCCCTTATTGAACATGAATTCGTTTAATTCCTTCGCTAAAGCTATAACATCGTTTTTTAGGCTTTCATTTCTAGTAATTCGATATTCATCTACCATATCTTTTAGCAATTCTATTTTTTCTTTTACAATTTGTTTATTCATTTTCATATACATAACCTCCATAAAGTATTTTAGTATCTGTTAACTTAAATTTATATGAACCACTCCTAATCCTTTGTAGTATAATAATTTGTCCAGAATTATTTTTCCTCCCTCGTTT
>OGGP01000149.1_pt1 | contig 58879 bp, 63 predicted proteins | sample 1571261 | NCBI WGS metagenome assembly OGGP01 (sample SAMEA2581968, study PRJEB24529) | metagenome | biome: Human gut stool | place: China | collected 2011
TAACAAATTCATTTAAAATTTTTTATTTTTGACTTGACATTTAATAGTTAGTCTTTAATTATATGTTTTATTTAAATCCTTTGCTTTTATAATATAGCAAATATCATGCCAAATATATTAGCCTAATTTTTGAGAGTTTTTCTAATTTTTTTCTAATTTTTTAGAAATAAAAAAGGAAGATCTATCTCTTCCCTTTAAAATAAAATATTTTATTGTCATTCTAAAAAGTTAGAATTCTTGTTAAAATTTTCTATTTTTTTAGAAATTATCTGTTCAATTTATTATAAAAAGTAGCAAGAGAGATTCCCAATGCCTTTGCTGCCTTTTTCTTTCCTTCAACACTATCACCATATTTGGCAATAGCTTTATTTATATATTCTTTTTCTACTTTATTTATATATTCATTTAGTTCAATTATCTCACTATCTAAAATATTTTCTTCAACTTTAATTGGTAGATGCTCTTTTAAAATTACTTTTTCTTCCCTCATATTAAAAGTAAATTCTATTATATTTTTTAATTCTCTTATATTTCCACACCATTCATATTCTTTTAACAATTGAATTGCTTCTTGACTTAAAAACATATCTTTTTTGTATTTCTGCGAAAGGTCAGATATGAATTTATTAGCCAATGAAGGTATATCATCTTTTCTCTCTCTCAATGGTGGTATTGTTAAAGGGATAATAGCTATTCTATAGTATAGATCCCTTCTAAACTTTCCCTCTTCCATCAATTTAAAAAGATCTTTATTTGTTGCACATATAAGTCTTACATCTATTGGTATCTCCTTACTTCCACCTATTTTTCTAATACTTTTTTCTTGCAAAACACGTAAAAGTTTTCCTTGAAGCCCATATTCTAACTCTCCTATCTCATCAAGAAAAAGTACCCCACCATTTGCTAGTTGAAATAATCCTGTTTTCCCATTTTTTTTAGCTCCTGTAAATGTTCCTTCCTCATAACCAAAAAGTTCACTCTCTATAAGACTTTTTTCAAAAGATGCACAATTTACTGGAATAAAAGGAAAATCTTTTCTTAAACTAAAATTATGTATAGCACTAGCATATAGTTCCTTTCCTGTTCCACTTTCACCTGTTATAAGAACATTTGAATCTGTAAGAGCTATTCTTTTAGCAAACTCTTTTATCTCAACACTTTTTTTATCTACTGCTATAATATCATCAAAATTATATTTTCCACTTCCTAAAGATTTTACATGCTCTTTAAGATTTTGAATTATAATTTTAGAAAGGTTTAATTTCTCAGTAAGCTTATATACATCATTAAGTTCATTAAGTAAGGAAATTCCACCAAGAACTTTATTTTTTTTCCCATAGATTGGTACCATATTTACAATATACTCAACTTCATCCATTTTTCTATGAACATTTAATTGCAACTTTCCACTTTTAATAACTTCAGTAAGATAACTTCCCTTTCTTACATCGGATAATTTTTTTCCTATAATATCTTCTTCTTTAACTTTAGTTATTCTAGTATAAGCTGGGTTTATATATCTTACTATCCCTTCAGAATCTATTATTAAAATTCCATCATATAATGAATCTAATATTATCTTTACCCATTCAGTTATCTTTAGCATATTTCCCCTTTACTTAAATAATTAATATTTAATTAAAGCTGCTGAAAATTATAATTTCCAACAGCTTTATATTTCGACAGTCTATTTTTCCAATTCCACAGTATATTTTAATCTCTTCAATCCATTTTTTATAGCTTTTATCTTCAATTTACTTAATTTAGTATCAGATAACTCCTCAATAGGTGCATCTTGAATAGATGCAAGCTCTCCATAAGTATTTATCAACTTATCAATATCTTTCTTAGTTAACTTACTAATCTTTCCAAGAACTCTATATCCTTTAGGACTAATCTTATTATCTAAATTACTATAACTTTTTCTATAACCTAAAGCACTAGAAAAATTCTCTATCTCCAACAATTCTATATTTGTAAGATTTGCTATCTGTGACATAACATCTTCATAATTTGTATCACTACTCATATAGTCACTTAAAAACTCTTCCATATCCTCATTGATATCTTGCTCCAAATCTTTAAGTTGAAGATCCATCAATCTTCCCTCTGTTCCTAGCTCTACAACATACCCTTTTAATTCATCATCAATTCTTCTCATCATCTCAAATCTTTGAAGAACTTGAGCCACGTCATATAGCGTTACAATATCATCTAATTCCAATATTGTAAGATTAGCTAAAGACTTATCTAAAACATATCTATATCTTTCCATAGTTTTTAATGCCTGAGCAGCTTCACTTGTTATCTCTGATGTATTTTTTAACTTGTACCTTATATCCCCTTTATATAGACTTACAACTTTTTTTCTCTCTGAAACAGCTATTACAAGCTTCCCTGTTTGCTTTCCTGCCCTTTGAGCTGTTCTGTGTCTAGTTCCACTTTCCTCTGATGAATATTTCCTATCAACTTGTAGATGTACATTAGCATAAAGTATTTTTTTACATTCATCATCAACTATTATAGCTCCATCCATTTTAGCTAATTCAAAAACTCTCTCTGGTGTATAGTCACAGTTTATTACAAATCCACCATCAAGCATTTTCTCAACTGTTTCATCAATTCCTACTACAATAAGAGCTCCTATTCCACCATCAAGTATGTTATCAATTCCATCTCTAAGAGGTGTCCCTGGAGTTATCTGCATCAACATTGATTCTAGCTTTTTATTGATCATCTTTATTCATCCTTTCTAAAAGTTCTTCTAAATTTTTTAAATATATTAATTTTAACTTGTATTTATGAGTATTTTTTTCTATCTCTTTTCTATTAGCCTCTGGAATATAGACACCTTTAAAACCTAATTTTTCTAATTCTCTCAATCTTTTCTCAATAAAGAAAACCTTTCTTATCTCTCCACGTAAACCTAATTCACCAATAGCAGCTATTTTTTGGCTTATCTCTACCCCTTTATATACAGACATCAGAGATATCAATACAGCTAAATCTGCTGCTGGATCTGCTATACTTAATCCCCCAGGAATATTTACAAAGAGATCTTTCATTCCCAATGCCATGTGCATCTTTTTCTCAGCTATCGCTGTTAAAATCTGGATTCTATTTCTATCAAATCCTTGAACTATTCTTTTAGGTATTCCTATGGTAGTTTCTGTTATCAGAGTTTGTATTTCAAGTAAAAATACCTTTGTTCCCTCTAATACTGGAACAACCATACTCCCTGCATTTTTTTCATCTCTCTCACTTAAAAAATATTCAGAAGAGTTTTTTATCTCTTTCATTCCATCCTCTTCCATACTAAAAACTGCCAACTCATTAGTTGATCCAAATCTATTTTTAGTACTTCTTAAAATTCTATAAAAGAGTCCCTCTTCTCCCTCAAAGTTAAATACAGCATCAACCATGTGTTCTAACATCTTAGGTCCTGCTACCTTACCATCTTTAGTTATATGTCCAACAATGAAAAAAGAGATATTATATTTTTTAGCAAGTTCTATAATTTTTAAAGTGCATTCTCGAATTTGTGTAGGTGTTCCTGGAATTGAATCTATATTTGAATTATATAATGTTTGAATAGAATCTACAACTACAACTTTAGGTTTTTTTGAAATTAGATACTCATATATATTAGCCATATCTGTTTCAGCCATCAAAAACAGATTATCACTCTCAATCTTTAATCTCTCTCCTCTATTTTTTACTTGAGAAGGAGACTCCTCACCTGAAATATAAATTACACTTCCATAAGCAGTATACTCTTTAGCTACTTGTAAAAGAAGAGTAGATTTTCCTATTCCAGGGTTCCCAGTAACTAATACTACTTCACCTTGAAGTAACCCCCCACCTAAAATTCTATCAAACTCTCCAATTCCTGTTATATATCTATAAGTTTGTTCCTGTTTTATCTCTTTAAAAGAGAATACCTTTTCAGATATCTCCTTTACTGATGCTGTTGTTACCACTACAGGAGCTCCAACAGTTACACTTTCTATCTCTTCTTCAAAAGTTCCCCACTCATTACATTGAGGACACTTTCCCAACCACTTAGGAGATTTATATCCACATTCACTACAAACATAAAAACTTTTATTTTTTGCCACAACAACACCTATCCTTTGATAGTTTTGGCTTTTTCCCTCACTATCTCAGCAATTTTATCATCAACAAATATATCTAGTCTCGCTCCTACCATAGCAGCTTCCCTTACTGAACTTGAACTTAAATACATATACTCTCTAGCTGCTGGAATAAATATTGTATCTACATCTCCATCAGAAAGATCATGATTTGCAAAAGCATAACCTAACTCATACTCATAATCTGATACAGCTCTCAATCCTCTTATTATTATATCAGCATTATTTTCCTTCATAAAATTAATTAGAAGTCCATCAAAACTTTTTACTTCTATCTTATCACTATCTTCTCCAACTAAAAGCTTTATCATATTTTTTCTCTCTTCTAAAGAAAACCAACATTTCTTATTAGTATTATTCATAACTGCCACTATAAGTTTATCAGTTATTTTAAGAGATTTTTTTATTACATCATAATGTCCTTTTGTTATTGGATCAAAGCTTCCTGCATAAACACCTATTTTCATGTTCTCTCCTCTATTTAACTAGAATTATCTCATATTGAGTATCGTTGTTTGTTCCTATTTCTAGCTCTATACTTTTTCCTTTATTTTTTAGATATTCTCTCATTATATCAAAATATACCTCAGTAAAAGAGTCTTTAAGTCTCTTTGAAAGTACAACTTTTATCTTACTTATATCTCTATCATCTGAAGATAGTTTTATCTCTTTTATAAGCTCATGTACTAGAGCATCTTGAGATTTTACCTTACCAGTTCCATTACAATATGGGCATAACTCTTGATAATAATAAGCCAATGGTTTTCCAGTTCTCTTTCTTGTCATCTCAACAAGACCTAAATCTGTAAAATGCACTATATTATTTTTGATTCTATCTTTTTGTAAATTTTTCTCTAACTCCTCTATAACTCTAACTTTATCCTCTTCCACTCTCATATCAATAAAGTCAATTATTATAATTCCACCAAAATTACGAAGTCTCAACTGTCTTGGTATCTCTCTAGCTGCTTCTACATTGGTATTTACAACTGTTTCCTCTAAGTTATAGCTACCTGTATTTTTTCCTGTATTTACATCTATACTTATTAGTGCCTCTGTCTTTTGAATTACAAGATAACCACCACATTCCAGCCATACAACTTCATTTAAAGCCTTATCTATCTCTTCACTTATTCCATATAGATCAAAAATCTCTTTCTCATCACTATCTCTATACAATTTAATTTTAGTTTTCAATGTCTTTTCACTAAAGGCATTTACATAGTCTATTATCTCCCAATAAACCTCTTCATTATCAACTATAAGCTCATCTATATCATTTGAAAAGATATCTCTCAATACAGTTGTCACTATTCCATTATCTTTATATAGTACCTCTCCTATCTTAGCTCCCTTAATCTTTTTCTCAATATCTTCCCATTTTTTTACAAGATACTCTATCTCTCTTTCAAAATGAAATTCACTTTTTCCATAGGCAGCTGTTCTAATAATTACTCCCATATTAACAGGCTTTATATCTTTAAAAATATTTTCTAATCTTTCTCTCTCTTCCTCATCTTTAATCTTTTTAGAGATAGCTATATGATCATTATTCGGCATCAACACCAGATATTTTCCTGGTATTGTAAAGTGTGTTGTTACTCTTGCTCCCTTATTTCCACGAGGTTCATTTAAAATTTGTACTACTACTTCATCACCAACAGTTAAAATATCCTCTATTGGTCTATTACTATTTAGTATCCCATCTAAATATTTTTCTTCAAACTCTCTTAAATCATTTACATAAAGAAAGCCATTTTTTTCCAATCCTATATTTACAAAGGCTGACTCCATTCCTGGAAGAACATTGGCAACTTTTCCCTTATAAATACTTCCATTTATTCTTCCTTCCTCTTCTCGTTCCACTAAGATTTCAACCACTTTTCCATCTTCAATTATAGCTGCTCTAGATTGAAAGTCATCTATATTGATTACTATTTGATTCATTGTTCTCCTCTCTAAGGATATCCACTCTTGAATATATTTTTCCATTTACAACAACTATATCTCTTGATAGGCTGTTGTCTATTTTTATATTAAAATACTCCTTTAATCTTAATCTATTTGCTTTTTTTATTCCAACTATTTTAGATATATTCACCTCTGCTGTTTCAATATCTAATTTTTTCTCTCTATCTGCAATTTTTTTCAGAAAATTATAATAGATCTCAGTTTCAACCAATTCTCTAAAGGCAGGGTGGAATGGTCCACCTAAAACTACTCCATCTTCTCTTAGATCTTCACTTGGTTGAAGTCCAACTCTAATTACATTAACACCATTTAATTCAAGAAGTGTATATATTTTTCTAGTTCTTTCTACAGCTTCTCCTATAGAAAGTGCATGGTATTCCCCTTTTAAAAACATATCTTCTAGCTTAGTATTTTTTATAACTAAAGTTGGGTATATTCTAGCTACATCAGGTTGCATCTCTAAAGCTTTTAATGCTGTTAAATAATCGCTTTCTAGTGTCGCCTCTGGTAATCCTATCATTAGTTGAACTCCTAGCTCTATTCCATACTCTTTTAAGAGCTTACAAGCCTCTGCTACCACTTCAACTGGATAATATCTCGCTGTTGCCTTTAAAACTCTCTCATCTAAAGATTGTACCCCTAGCTCAACAGAAGTAACCCCATACTTCTTTAACTGCTCTACTATCTCTCTATTGATACAATCTGGCCTTGTAGACAGTCTTATCCCATCTATCAACCCTTTTTTTATATATTCATATACTGTTTCTAAATATTCTTTTTGAAGTTTTAAAGAAATTCCTGTAAAAGTTCCACCAAAAAATGCCACCTCTTTCTTGGAATTTTTTGGAAGAGTTTCTAAATACATTTCTATAATTTTTCTGACATCTTCCATAGTCACATCAGTTTCACGACCATTTATCTTTTTTTGATTACAGAATACACAGGCATTGGGACAACCAAAATGGCTTATAAATATCGGTATATTATAGTGTTTCATGGATTTTTACTCCTAATTTTTTACATAGTTCTTTAGCTGCAGATTGTTCAGCACTTTTTTTATTTTTTCCAGTTCCACTTCCAACCATTTCTCCAACTGTTACTGCAATTTCAAAAACTTTTTGATGATCTGGTCCTGTTTCTTTTACAACTTGGTAAATAGGAATTAATTTATACTCTCTTTGGCTATACTCTTGCAATATAGTTTTAAAGTCTAAAATATCCTCATTTTTATCAACATGATCTATAGAATCTTGTATATGGCTCAAAGCATATTTTTTAGCAGTTTCAAAGTTTGAATCTAAATAGATAGCCCCTAAAATAGCTTCAAAAGCATCTCCTAAGATAGAACTTCTATCTCTTCCCCCTGTCATCTCTTCTCCCTTACTTAAAAGAAGATATTTTCCTACATCCATTTTCTTTGAAATCTCTGCTAATACTGGCTCACTTACTACCATAGATTTTATTTTGGCTAAATCTCCCTCTGTTGAGTTCTCGTGACTTTTATACAAATATTCAGTAACGACAAGATCTAGAACTGCATCTCCTAGCAGTTCTAGTCTTTCGTTGCTTATTTTTTTGTATCTTCTATGTTCATTTCCAAAAGATCTATGGATAAGTGAATTCTTTAAAAGCTCTTTATTCTTAAATGAATAACCTAAATTTTCCTCTAGCTCTAAATAATTCTTCTTCAACTTATCCTCCTATATTTAATTACTTATATTTTCTCATTGCTATTACAGCATTATGTCCACCAAATCCAAGAGAACTTGACATTGCTACATTGATTTCTCTTTCTACTGGTGTATTTGGTGCATAGTTTAAATCACATACTGGATCTGGGTTATCATAGTTAATTGTTGGTGGTATTATTCCTGTATCTATTGCCATAGCTATTAATACAGCCTCAATTCCTCCAGCAGCTCCCAATCCATGTCCTGTTGCTCCCTTTGTAGATGAAACAACTAATTCATTTGCTCTATCTCCAAAAGCTGTTTTTATTGCCATTGTTTCATTCTTATCATTAGCAGGTGTTGAAGTTCCATGTGCATTTATATAGTCAACTTCTTCAGGATTGATATTTCCCTCTTTCATAGCCATTTTAAATGCTCTTGCTGCTCCTTCTCCTCCATCAGCTGGTGCTGTAATATGGTAAGCATCACAAGTTTCTCCATATCCTACTACTTCAGCATATATTTTAGCTCCTCTAGCTTTTGCATGTTCTAATTCTTCAAGAATAAGGATTCCTGCTCCCTCTCCCATTACAAATCCATCTCTGTCAGCTGAGAATGGTCTTGATGCTTTTGCTGGCTCATCATTTCTAGTAGATAGTGCTTTCATGTTAGCAAATGCATTCATAGCAAATGGAGTTATTGCAGCCTCTGCTCCTCCAACTATCATAACTTTTGCTCTTCCATTTTTTATCATTTCAAAAGCATCCCCTACTGAATGAGTTCCAGCAGCACATGCAGTTACTATTGATTTATTAGGTCCTTTTGCTCCATAATAGATTCCAATATTTCCAGCAGCCATATTAGCTATCATTCCTGGGATTGTAAATGGAGATATTCTTCTAACTCCTTTTTCTATCATTGTTCCATGTTGAGCTTCAAATATCTCAATTCCTCCTATACCAGAAGAGACAATAACCCCAACATCTTCACAGTTATTTTCATCTATAGTTAATTTAGAATCCTCTAATGCCATTTTTGTTGCAGCTAAAGCAAATTGAGTATTTCTAGCTAATTTTTTTATCTCTTTTTTCTCAATTCCAAATTCTAAAGGATCAAAATCTTTAACTTCTCCTGCTATTTTTACTGGCATATCTGTAGTATCATATGATTTTATTAGATCTATTCCAGTTTCCCCTGCTAAAATTCTTTTCCAACTTTTTTCTAGACCTGTTCCCAATGCTGTTATTAGTCCTAGTCCTGTAACTACTACTCTGTTCATCTATTCACCTCTATTTTTTTTAATATATATAAGTAACGGGGTACTTTTTGAATACCCCGTTACTTAAAATATCTGATTTTCTTCTTATTTGTGAGCTTCTACATAATCAATAACGTCTTGAACTGTTTTGATTTTTTCAGCTTCAGTATCAGGAATTTCTACTCCAAATTCTTCTTCGAAAGCCATTATTAATTCAACTGTATCTAGTGAATCTGCTCCTAAATCTTCTACAAAGCTAGCCTCTGCAGTTACTTGTTCTGGATCAACGCTTAGTTGTTCAACAACTATTTCTCTTATTTTATCTAACATTTTTTCCTCCTTAAATTTCTTTTATCTATAGTATTATACTTAGATTTTACATTATATTTTCAAAATCTTCAAGCTTTTCTATATTTTTTACTTGGATTTCTTTATCTATTTTTTTAATAAGGCCAGCTAAAACTTTTCCTGGTCCAATTTCATAGATTTGTGTAACCCCTTCTGCTTTTAGTTTTTGAATAGTTTCAACCCATCTTACTGGACCAAAACTTTGTTTATATATCTCTTCTTTTATCTCATCTACATTTTTAAGAACTTCAGCTGTAGTATTAGCAACTAATTTAACATCTGTCATTTGGAAGTTATATTTTTCAGCTTCCTCTTTTAATTTCTCTCCTGCCTCTTGCATAAGTGATGAGTGAAAAGGTCCTGATACAGCTAGTGGCATCGCTCTTCTTGCTCCAGCTTCTTTTAAAGCTACACAAGCTCTTTCAATAGCATCTTTTTGCCCAGCTATAACTGTTTGTTTAGGCTCATTAAAGTTTACTGCTTCAACAATTCCTTCTACATTTTTTAATGTTTCTACTATTTTATCTGAGTCAAGCCCAATAATTGCAGCCATTCCACCATTAACTTTAACAGCTACATCATTCATAAACTTTCCTCTTGCACTTGTAAGCTTTACTGCTTCATCTATACTTAAATATCCTGCTGCTCCAAAAGCTGCATACTCTCCAACAGAGTGTCCTGCTACAAAATCAGCTTTTATTCCTTTTTCTTCTAGTAATTTAGTAAGTATTAAACTCATTGAAACTATTGCTGGTTGAGTATTTTTTGTTTCTTTTAATGCTTCTTCTGGTCCTTCAAACATAACTGTTTTTAGATCAAAATCTAAACTTGAGAAAAGTTTATCAAACTCTTTTCTAGCTAGCTCATTATTTTCATATAATTCTTTTCCCATTCCTACATATTGAGCTCCTTGCCCTGGGAAAACAAAAGCTATTTTAGACATAATACCCCCTTCTATTAATTACACCTGTTTTTTTAATATATCACAGCTTAAAAATTATGTCAATAATTAATAAGCCCATTTCATTATTATTGATCCGTAAGTAAGTCCTCCACCGAATCCAGTAAGGGCTATTAAATCTCCTTTTTGAATTAATCCTTTTTCTTTTGCTTCACCAAGTGCCAATCCTATTGATGCAGCAGAAGTATTTCCATACTTATTTAAGTTTAAATAGAATTTCTCCATAGGTACATGAATTCTCTTTGCTGCTGATTCAATAATTCTAACATTTGCTTGATGAGGGAATATCATTTTTAACTCTTCAGCTTTTACATTAGCTATTTTTAAAGCTTTATTAGTAGCAAGTGGAAGTGCATGTACAGCAAATTTAAATACATCATGTCCTTTCATTACTAAGAAGTTTTCTTTATTAGCTATTGTTTCTGCATCATTAGGTTTTTTGCTTCCTCCAGCTGGTATTTTAAGAATCATATCATCTTCACCCTCAGCTCCAAGGTGGGTAGAAAGCATTCCATAACCATCTTCAACTTCTGAAACTATTGCTGCTGCTGCTCCATCTCCAAAAAGTATACAGTTACTTCTATTTTCCATATCTACTATTCTTGAAAGAACTTCTCCTCCCAATACTAAGATATTTTTGTATACTCCTCCTCTTACCATAGATCCTGCTATTGTAAGAGCATACATAAATCCACTACATGCTGCATTTACGTCAAAACAAGGGATTTGTTTCACTCCAAGCTTATTTTGAACTAAACAAGCTGTACTTTGTGTAATATAGTCTGGAGTAACAGTTGCAACTATTATCATATCTAGATCTTCAGCTGTCATATTTGCATCTGCTAAAGCTTTTTTAGCAGCTTCTACACATAGATCTGAAGTTGCTTGCTCAGGAGCTGCATATCTTCTTTCCTCTACTCCTGTCATTGTTCTTATCCATTCATCAGTTGTATCTAATATCTTTTCAAAATCAAAGTTTGTCATAACTTTTTCTGGTACATAGTATCCAAGTCCTTTTATTCCTACGCTTTTGAATTCCATCTATCCTCCTATTTCTCTTCTACTTCTATATTATCTATATCTATAACTTTCTTCATCTCTTCTACAAAATTCAGTTTTGCAAATTTTTCAGCAACTTTAATTGCATTTTTAATTGCCACAGCATCTGAATTTCCATGAGCTTTGATAGAGATTCCATTCAATCCCAAGAAAATAGCCCCTCCATACTCTGAAGAATCCATTTTTGATTTTACAACCTTTAAAGCTGGCATTAAAAGCAGTGCTCCTAATTTATATATAAAGCTCTTTGAAACCTCTGTTTTAATAACATCTAGTATAAATTTTCCTATTCCCTCTGCAGTTTTTAACACCATATTTCCTGTAAATCCATCAGTTACTACCACATCTATGTTTCCATTTATAACCTCTGTACTCTCTACATTTCCAACAAAATTTATGCTTTTATTTTCTTTTAGTAGATTGTATGCCTCTCTAGTAACTTCGTTTCCTTTTCCCTCTTCAGTTCCTATATTTAAAAGTCCAACTTTAGAGTTTTTCTTTCCTACTAAAATCTCCATATACTTAGATCCCATCATAGCATATTGATTTAAAAATTCAGGTTTACAATCAGCAGTAGCTCCAACATCTAACATTAACATATGTCCCTTTTTATTTGGAAACATTGTTGCAATAGCTGGTCTTAAAACCCCTTTTATTCTCTTTAATTTTAATTGGCTAGCTGTTATTAAAGCTCCTGTATTTCCTGCTGAAACAGAGGCATTAACGGTTCCATCTTTTACAAGCTCTAAAGTTCTATTCATAGATGAATCTTTTTTACTTTTTACAGCAACAACAGGCTCATCTGTCATCTCTATTATCTCTCTAGCATCAACTATTTCAATTTTTTCTTTATTATATTTATATTTAGAAAGTTCAGCTTCAATAACCTCTTTTTTCCCAACAAGAACTAATTCTAATTCACTTACTTCCTCTAATGCAGCGACAGCCCCTTTTATTGTTTCCAAAGGTGCATTATCCCCACCCATAGCATCTAAAGCTATTTTCATCTTATCCTCCTAAATTTAAAGTCTATCTTCATATATTATACATTAAATTTTTTATTTATAAAACCATATATTTCAAATATTACAAAATTAATTTATTTTTTAAACTATCTAGAATATCATAACACAATATCCAAAAAAAACAAGCTAATTCTTATCTTTAATATTGGTAACAAAAAAATAAAAAAAGACAAGATTTCATCCTCTTGTCTTTTTTTATTTTTTAACAACTAAGTTTTAATTACTCAGCGTCTCCAGCTAAAACTTTTTTACCATTGTAATCTCCACAGTTTAAACATACTCTGTGAGGTCTTTTTGGTGCTCCACAAGCTTCACAAGTTGTTAGACCAATTCCAGTTAAAGCATGATGAGATCTTCTCATGTTCTTTTTAGCCTTAGATGTCTTTTTCTTAGGTACTGCCATCTTAGTTTCCCTCCTACTACACTCATATTTAAAAATTTAATTTTTTATTTGTAATAATTGTTGCCACCTAGAATCTATTCCATGATTGCTATATTTTTCTATTTCAGAATCATCTTCACATTCAGGATCACATTGTGGATATGGGGGCAAATCAAGTATTATATACTCTCTAACCAAATTAACTAGATCTATCTCTCCATCTATGATCTCATCATAAATTTCATTACTGTCAATTTCACATTCAACTTTTAGATTTTTCATATATTGTCTATATGCACTTTCATCTAAAAATGTTCCTGTAAACTCTCCAGTTAGATCTTCTTCAATGTTTTTTAAACATCTTACACATTGAACTTCAATTTTTGTAGAATACTTTCCACTAACTTCAACCTTACCACTTCCATCTGAAATAGCTGTTCCAACAATGTGAAGTTTATCTTTAAGCACTACATCATCTATTGTATCAACGTAAAAATCAAATTCTATTGTATTATTAAGAGCGCTGCTAAAATCCTTTATCTTTAATTTCAAGACAACCTCCTCCAATCTATACCTAGATATTTTACTAATTTTTTTAAACCTTGTCAAGTAAAATTTCTTAACATTTATTTTATTTTACACATTGAAAAGGAATTCCATTAAATCTCCATCTTTAACTATGTACTCTTTTCCTTCAAGTCTTAAAACTCCAACTTCTTGAGCACCTTTCCATCCTGAATATTTAATGAAGTCATCAAAAGAAACAACTTTTGCTCTGATAAATCCTTTTTCAAAGTCTGTATGAATCTCTCCTGCTGCTTTTGGAGCTGTATCTCCTATTTTTATAGTCCAAGCTCTTACCTCTTTAACTCCAGCAGTAAAGTAAGTTTGAAGTCCTAATAGTTTAAATCCTGCTCTTATAAGTCTGTTTAGTCCAGCTTCTTCTACTCCAAGAGCCTCTAAATACTCTTGTTTGCTCTCTTCATCATCCATCTCTTGTAACTCTGCCTCAACTTTAGCTGAAACTATTACAACTTCAGATCCTAAATTAGCTGCATACTCTTTTACTTTTTCTACATACTCATTTCCTGCTGCTAAATCATCTTCAGATACATTTGCTGCAAAAATCATAGGTTTTAAAGTTAATAGTTGGTATGTTCTTAATAACTCTAACTCTTCTGGTGTTAGTTCCATAGTTTTTAATAGTTGAAACTCTTCTAAGTGAGCTTTACATTTAGTTAAAACTGGCATTAACTCCATTGATTCTTTATTTTTATTTACAACTAATTTTTTATGTTTTTCTATTGCTTTATCTATTGTTTCCATATCAGCAAAGATAAGCTCTGTATTGATAACTTCAATATCTCTTATAGGATCTACAGAACCACTTACATGGATTACATTATCATCTTCAAAACATCTTACAACTTGGCAAATTGCTGCTGTTGTTCTGATGTTTGAAAGGAATTTATTTCCTAGCCCCTCTCCCTTAGCTGCTCCTTTTACAAGCCCTGCTATATCTATAAATTCAACTGTTGCTTGTACTATTCTTTGTGGATTGATTATTTCAGCTAATTGATCTAATCTTTTATCTGGTACAGTTACCATTCCAACATTTGGTTCTATTGTACAAAAAGGATAGTTTGCTGCCTCTGCTGCTCCTGCCTTTGTTATTGCATTAAAAAGTGTAGATTTCCCAACATTTGGAAGTCCTACTATTCCGATTCCTATCATTAAAAAGCCCCTCCTAAAAATTTATATTACTCTAAATTTTAACATATATTAGAGGTTTTGTAAATACTAAGAAAAAAATGAGGCTAGTCATATTGACTAGCCTTTATTTGTGATTTTAGGGTCTCACAACAAAAATAGAAAATTCTTTTAAACACATTATTTAAACATATTTATAAAGAATGTAATAACTGTTGCATTTGTAAAATCTATAAATAATGCTCCTACTACTGGTAATACAAAGAATGCTCTTGGAGCTGGTCCATTTTCTTTAGTGAAAACTTCCATGTTTGCCATTGCATTTGGTGTAGCACCTAAACCAAATCCACAATGTCCTGTTGCCATAACTGCAGCATCATAATCTTTTCCATTGAATTTAAATGTTATAAAGTAAGCATATAGTGCCATTATTACTGTTTGTACTAATAAAATAGTTATAATAGGAATTGCTAGATCTGCTAGTTCCCATAATTTCAATGTCATCAATGCCATTGCTAGGAATAAAGATAGGGCTATATTCCCTGTAATAGCAATTTCATTCATAGGAAGATTTTTCTTTTGCATATCAGCTACGTTTCTAATTATAGCAGCAATAAACATAGGTCCTATGTATGCAGGAATTACTATTCCATATTTTTTTAAGAATGGAGCAATACAATATCCAATACCCATTGATAATGCTATTACAACAACTGCACTAAATAAAGTTTCTTCTGATACTGGATTTTCTTCATTTTCTTCTAAAACTTCTACTGTTCCTTCTCTATCTTCTAAACTAGGTTTTAAATTATATCTTTCTCTTAATCTTTTTGCAACTGGTCCTCCAATTAAGCATCCTGCTATTAATCCATAAGTAGCTGCTGCTATTGAAACTGATAATCCTCCAGTTACTCCAAATTCTTCAAGAACAGGTCCAAAAGCCCCTGAAGTTCCATGTCCTCCAGTTAGTGGAACTGATCCTACTGCTAATCCTAAAAGAGGGTGTTCACCAAACATTTTTGCCATAGATACACCAACAATATCTTGAATTACAACTAAAACTGTAGCTGTTATTAGGAATACAACAACTCCTACTCCACCTTTTTTCAATAGTTTTCCACTAGCTGTAAATCCTATTGTAGTAAAGAATATTGTCATTAAAAAATCTTTTAAGACATTGTCAAAACTAAAACTAAAAGCTCCTGTATTATGTCCTATCAATAAAAGTATTGAGAATATTACTCCACCTACAACTGGAGCTGGAATAAAAAATCTTTCTAGAAAATTAACTCTTTTCTTTATCTCTCTTCCTAATAAAAGTACTAATATTGATATTGCCAAAGTTTCCGCCATATTAAAGTTTAATTCTAACATAAATTCCCTCCAAATTATTAAAGTTTTAATCTCATTAGATTAAACTTTCTATAATCTGAGGACTCTCTTCTCATCACGTTGTAATATGGTCTTTTTAAAGAAAAGTATCTCTTTTATTCCTATTTTTATCTTTTCTAATGAAAATTCTATCTTAGGAATTTGTTCTAACTTTTCCTCTATATTTTCAAGAAGATTATTACTATTATTATCTCTATCGAGCTTAGTAATCTCTCCTTTTACTTCACTAATTACTAAAGGGATATAATTTTTTAAGTTTGTATTATATGTTGAAAGTATATTTATTATCTCTTTCTTTTCTTGAGGTGAATTATTGAAAGACAATGAATTTCTATTTATATTAGCTAATAATAGAAAAACAAATAAAAAACTATAACCTAAAAAAGTTAATTTTCTTTTCATAACCACACCTCCTTTTCATATTTTTTATATCATTTTCGTATAAAAAAGTCAATATTTTTAATAAAATATTTTAAAACAATACAAAAAGGGAAAGATATTTTCTTTCCCTTTAAAATCAACTAGTTTCCTGCTGAATGTAAAGCTGCTTCATCAGCTGCCTTTTCTTCTGCTGTTTTTAATCTTACTTTTGGTTCTGTTGGTAATCCAAACTTAGGAATAAATCTATCAAATCCTGTTAATGTTAATAATAACATACTTATTACTGCTACATATGCTATAAAGTTATATTTGATTATATCCATTGACATAAAATCATGTAGTGGATATACTGTTGTTGCTATTCCTATATAGAACCCTATGTATACGTGCCATGGTATTAATTGAGATCCAAATACACCCATTGCGTCACTAAATGTTGCGTTTCTCAATTTTAGTGTATACATATCTTCTTCATTTGCCACTACGTTCTTTTCTACTAAGTTTCTAATGATTGGTCCTATTGTTACTATTTGTGCCATCTCATCTGCTAGTGCCATATTTCCAAATATTGATAACATTCCATTCCAGAACATTAATTGTTTTACATTCTTTGAAATTTTTCCTACTAATGTTGATATAGGTTTAAAGGCATCCATTACCTTCATTATTCCTCCGAAGGCTGCTACCCACATCATCATTACTACAACCCATGCTCCTGCATCTGCGAAACCTTTCATTACTAGATCATTTAAATAGTCAGTTGTACTTCCTACTGTTCCAGCCATTTTACCTAATACATATGCTACTGCTATTCCTGCAAATAGACAGATAAATGTTTGATATCCCATAAATGCTAGTGCAAGAACTATTATTAGAGGTATAATCATGTAGTAAGGAACTCCATCTCTTACTTGATTTAAAAGTGTTACTGCTGATTCTCTTTCCTCTGCTAGTTTTACCCATACTTCTTGAGGTATTTGGTTAATTGCATCTGCTCCATTTCCTGTTGTTCCTGGTAGTCCCATTGTAATTCCAGCTATTCCAAATAATACAATTCCTGTTAATAGAACTAATCCTGACCATACTCCTTGGTGTCTAATTCTTCTAACAACTTCTACCCCTTGAATTCCTGAACTTACTATTGTTGTATCTGAAATAAGTCCTATATTATCCCCAAAACAAGCTCCTCCTGCTATTGCCCCTACTGTCAACATTAAGTTTCCACCAACAATATGGTTAAGCCATAAGAAGATTGGTGCACAAGCTGCAAATGTTCCCCAGCTTGATCCTGTTGCGATAGATAGTATAGATGTTACTATCGCTCCTACTAAAGCAACTGTTTTAGCTGTAATTCCAAGATTTAAAGCCATATTGATAATTGCTGCTCCAACTCCTGTAGACATAAATGTTTCCGCCATTGCATAAGCTGCCATTAAGATAAATAAAGCTATTGTTATCTCTCTTACATTAGCTATTGCTGCATCAAGTATATAAGAAAATTTTTTCTTTTCTGTACACATTGCCACTACTGCTGCAACTATTGTTGCTAAAGGTGCTGCTATCAAAGCATCATAACCACTTATCATTAATATTGCTAAAACTACTACTGGACTTAACTTTATTATTGCGATCATATTTTTTCCCTCCAATTTTTTTAGTTATATAGTAAAAAAATTGGAAAAATCAGATCCGCAGAACCCGAAACTTATATCGATACACTATTTTATAATATGGTGGATTATCCCCACATAATTTATATTTAATTATATGGTAATCAAACTCTTTCTTCTCAATATTTTTTGCTTCAAAAGCATCTTGATTGAAAAATTTATCATTATCTTTTTCTTTAAAAACTATACTTTTTATCGGTTCTATTTTTCTTAATAAAATACTTGTATAATTTTTCTCTTTTTTTCTATCTTGATTTTCATTTTTAACAAAAGGATTTTGTGAATTAGTTATTTTTACATTAGAACCTATCTGGAGAGTCAAAGAAATATTATTTCTAGAAACTACAAAAGCAAACAAAAATGCTGCTAATATATAAAATAATTTTTTTCTCATTTTCTCCCTCCTTTTGTTATTCTCTATCTTCTTTTATAAAGTAAAGGCAGTTTAAAAAACTGCCTTTAGTATCTCTATCTTCCTGCTGCCTCGTCAGCTTTCTTTTCTTCTGCTGTTTTTAATCTTACTTTTGGTTCTGATGGTAATCCAAACTTAGGAATAAATCTATCAAATCCTGTTAATGTTAAGAATAACATACTTATTACTGCTACATATGCTATAAAGTTATATTTAATTATATCCATTGGAACAAAGTCATGAATAGGATATACTGTTGTTGCTATCCCTATGTAGAATCCTATGTATACGTGCCATGGTATCAATTGAGATCCAAATACACCCATTGCATCACTAAATGTTGCGTTTCTTAGTTTTAATGTATACATATCTTCTTCACTTGCTACTACGTTCTTTTCTACTAGGTTTCTAATGATTGGTCCTATTGTTACTATTTGTGCCATCTCATCTGCTAGTGCCATATTTCCAAATATTGATAACATTCCATTCCAGAACATTAATTGTTTTACATTCTTTGAAATTTTTCCTACTAATGTTGATATAGGTTTAAAGGCATCCATTACCTTCATTATTCCTCCGAAGGCTGCTACCCACATCATCATTACTACAACCCATGCTCCTGCATCTGCGAAACCTTTCATTACTAGATCATTTAAATAGTCAGTTGTACTTCCTACTGTTCCAGCCATTTTACCTAATACATATGCTACTGCTATTCCTGCAAATAGACAGATAAATGTTTGATATCCCATAAATGCTAGTGCAAGAACTATTATTAGAGGTATAATCATGTAGTAAGGAACTCCATCTCTTACTTGATTTAAAAGTGTTACTGCTGATTCTCTTTCCTCTGCTAGTTTTACCCATACTTCTTGAGGTATTTGGTTAATTGCATCTGCTCCATTTCCTGTTGTTCCTGGTAGTCCCATTGTAATTCCAGCTATTCCAAATAATACAATTCCTGTTAATAGAACTAATCCTGACCATACTCCTTGGTGTCTAATTCTTCTAACAACTTCTACCCCTTGAATTCCTGAACTTACTATTGTTGTATCTGAAATAAGTCCTATATTATCCCCAAAACAAGCTCCTCCTGCTATTGCCCCTACTGTCAACATTAAGTTTCCACCAACAATATGGTTAAGCCATAAGAAGATTGGTGCACAAGCTGCAAATGTTCCCCAGCTTGATCCTGTTGCGATAGATAGTATAGATGTTACTATCGCTCCTACTAAAGCAACTGTTTTAGCTGTAATTCCAAGATTTAAAGCCATATTGATAATTGCTGCTCCAACTCCTGTAGACATAAATGTTTCCGCCATTGCATAAGCTGCCATTAAGATAAATAAAGCTATTGTTATCTCTCTTACATTAGCTATTGCTGCATCAAGTATAAATGCAAACTTTTTCTTTTCTGTCCACATTGCTACTAATGCTGCAACTATTGTTGCTAAAGGTGCTGCTATAAGAGCATCAAAACCACTTATCATTAATATTGCTAGAACAACTACTGGACTCAATTTTAGTATCGCGACCATACTTTTACCTCCAAAAAATTTTAATTTCAGATTAAACAAGTATTTATAACTTTAGTCGTTTCTATTTCTACAAAAAGAATAAAAAAATATACTCCCTAACCTATACTTTCCTTTTCTCTCTGTTCCCTAAAAAAATAAGAAAACACCTAACAGTTCTATCATATTTGCCATCCTCTAATATCTTTTTAGCATTTTTTTGTTTAAATGTCAAGCTTAATATTTATTTTCCAAACATTTGTTTTGGAATTTTTATGCTCAATTTTTATTGGTTTTAAAATTTTTTATAGCACTATACCTAAAAAAATACACCTTTCATGTTAATGATTTAACATAAAAAGTGTATTATCTTTTTTATTCTTCTTCAACTGGTACAGCTCTATGCCCAAGACCTATAACAACCTCATCCAATCTAAACATTCCTATTGTTAGGAAAATACAAACAGATAGATGCTCCTTACATCTTGCTATCCCTATTTTACCTCCAACATTAAAACCTACTGCTTTATCCATTATCTGAGCAATAGCCTCTCTTGTTGCTCCTGTTAAAGCTCCTTCATAGACATGTGACTCAGAAATTATTCCATTTCTTTTTGAAGCAACTAATGCTCTCTCTAAGATCTTAGATATAGAATCTACAACATTTCCTCCTATATCTACTGCAGCTGTTTTTATTCCTTGTTTTATATACTTTTCTTTTAATTCTATCTCTTCTTCTCTAGAGCTCATTGCCATTATAACTGAAGCTTTAGCTATATCTTTACTCTTATATTGCATTCCTTTGCTCCCTTCACTAAATTTATTTTATATCTCTCTATTCTATTTCTCAAGAAGTACAACACAATATGATTTTACTCCACTTTCATCTCCAGTAAAACCTAATTTTTCCTCAGTTGTTGCTTTTACACTAACTTGATCTATTTCTAATTCTAAAACTTCTGCTATTCTTTTTCTCATAGCTTCTATATATGGTTTTACTTTTGGTTTTTGCAATACAATTATAGAATCAAGATTAATTATCTTATATCCCTTCGAATATATTAACTCTTTAACTTTACTCAATAACACCATACTATCTATATTTTTATATTGCATATCTGTATCAGGAAAGTGTTGTCCTATATCTCCTAAAGCTAATGCTCCTAACATTGCATCCATTATTGCATGTACTAAAACATCTCCATCAGAGTGTCCTAATACCCCCTTTGTGTGAGGTATTTCAACTCCTCCTAATATTAATTTTCTTCCCTCTGTTAAAACATGAACATCATATCCATTACCTATTCTTAACATCTTATCACTATTCCCATCTTTCATAAATTCTCTTATAAAACTCTAATATCTCATCTTTTGTTACAGTAGAAGTTCCCATTTTTCCTACAACTACTCCAGCTGCTGTATTAGCTATTTTTGCTGCTTCATGCCATGAAACTCCTGATGCTGCTGCAAGAGTAAATACAGATATAACTGTATCTCCAGCTCCTGTTACATCATAAACCTCTTTTGCAAAAGTTGGTATATTTACTATCTTATTCTCAATAAAAAGACTCATTCCCTCTTCACTTCTAGTTAAAAGTAGATTATCTAGTTTTAATTTTTCTTTTAACTCTTTACCTACTTCCTCCATATTAGTAGCTCTCTCCATTCCTAGACACTCTTTAGCCTCTTTTCTATTTGGTGTCATTGAAGTTGCTCCATAATAGTTCATAGCATTTTTAGGTTTAGGATCAACTGTTACTATTTTTCCTCTATCTCTACACATTCTTACTATCTCTTTAGCCACCATTGGAGTAAGAACACCCTTATCATAGTCTGAAAGTATAACTGCATCAAGTTCATCTATTTTCGATTCTATATTTCTTAAAAGAGCATACTCTAAAAAAGTTGATATTGGAGTTATATCTTCCCAATCTATTCTTAAAAGTTGTTGGTTACTTCCAATTATTCTTCTTTTTACTATTGTTGTTCTCTCTTTATCTCTTATTAATCCTGAAACATCTATTTTTTTATCAGCAAAAGCACCTAATAATCTCTCTCCATTTGCATCATTTCCTATAACTCCAAAGCATATTGTTTTTGCTCCTAAAGATGCTAGGTTATTTACTACGTTAGCTGCTCCTCCTAATACAAATTTTTCCTCTTTTACATTGACTACTGGAACTGGAGCTTCTGGAGATATTCTTTCAACTGTACCATAGATATAATCATCTAACATCAGATCTCCAACTACTCCTATTTTGATATTTTTAAAATTATCTAGTATTCTCTTTAAATCAAAATCGTTTTTTACTTCCATATCTTATCTCCTTTTTATTAAAATGCAGGATATACCTTTCGACTATCTATCTCTTCAACCTGCTTACTTATTTTGTTAAATTCCTCTTCCTGTTCTTCACCTTCTATATCTACTTTTAATCTTACATAGATATCTGTTTTTTCCTTCTTTATCTCTTTATTTTTAAAAAATACACCTAATACAGGTACATCTCCTAACAATGGAACTTGACTATTTATATCGTAAGTTGCTGAACGTTTTAGCCCACCAATAAATATAGTTTCACCACTTCTCATTTTAACAGTAGTTTCTATACTTCTTCCTATCTTAGATCCACCATTTGAATTATAAGTTCCTGTATCCTCTGTAATATTTTCATTTTTTATTTTTTTCAATTTGAAATTACTTACCTCTATCTTTACTTTTAAAAATACAGTATTGTTTTCCCCTATTGTAGGTGTTACCTTTAAAATTATCCCTGCCTCTTTAAAAATAGGAGTATATGTAGTTTTCTCTGTATTATCATTTTCCTGTTTCTCTTCTCCAACAATTACCTCTTCAGTTATTTTAAACTCTCCCTCCGCTCCATCAGTAACTACTATTGAGGGCATTGCTGTTATGACTAAATCTTGTGTACTTTGTAAAAGATTTAATCCCATTCCCAAAATATCACTACCACTATTAAATTGCCTTATCAAACTTATACCAGAGCTCAACAGATTTCCTGCTCCCTCTACACTGCTATTCCCCAATATCCCTATATCTGTTCCAGAATTTTTATCTATATTTCCACTTGAACTATATAACCAATCAAACCCTAACTCTTCAAAAAGATTTTCTGTTACATCAAAAATTTGTGAGGTTATCCTCACCTGTTTAATATCCCTATCTATATCCTTTATAAAATCTTCAATCTCTCCCACTAACTTTTCATTTCCAGTTACTACAATAGAACTATTTTTTTCCAAAGCAATAGTATCTACTATATCTCCATAGATATTTTTTATCATCTCTTCTATCTCTTTAGAGTTTACATTTTTTAACTTTATTCTCTTACTATAAATCTCTCTAAAGTTTTCTTCTTTTAGATTACTATTTTGAGATAATTGACTTTTCCTATTTTTTCTCATTCTTATCTCTATATTACCTATATTTTCTATAAGTTTTATAATTTTACTGGCACTTTCATATCCTGCTTTCTCAAATTTTACCATATAAATTCCAGGATTCAAATTATTTATAATAAAATTTCCATCAGATATAGTTGTAACTGAATCTACTGCTACATCTTTCACTATAACCTTAACATTTTCTATTCCTTTATTATATTCCTCATCTAAAACCTGCCCAGCTAAAGAAAACTCTCCTAAAGTAGCTGTTTTATCTTCAGATATCACTATTATATTAGCCATCTCTTTAAGCTTTAAATCATTTGTAATACATATAGTCTCTAAAATATCTTTTAAATTTTCTCCCTTAGAAAAAAACATATCTAATTTAATATCTTTGCTCTTATCATCAACAACTATACTTTTTCCTGATTCCTTTGATAAAATAGCTACAACATCAGATAATATCATATCTTTCAATTCTAAGTCTTGCTCTATCTTTATTAAATTTAAACTATTTTTTCCCACTTCCCCATTACTATTATAACAAATAAAAAAAATTAATAAAAGTACTAGATATTTTTTCATCTTATCTCCCCACTATCTAAATATATTCCATCTTCTTTAATTTTAATTCTATACTTTTTCCCATCTTTTTCTATCTCTTCATCTTCACAAAATATATCCCTTCCACCTTTTTTATATTTTAAAAGTAGATATCTATTTTTGTTTAGATTCAAAATCTTTTTTTCTAAAATATTCACCTCATCAAAAGAGATAAAAAGTATTTTCTCCTCAATTACTTCTTCCACTTTCTCTATATCTATCTTTTCCTGCTCTTTTTCTAAAAGATTTAAAATATACCCAGCTATCTTCAATTTTATTTTGCTCTCTTCCTCTTTTATCTCAATATAAACTGGTGTTTCTACCAATGAAATTAACTTTTCTCCATTTTCTAGCTCTTGTATAAATTTTTTTATATTTTTTTCCTTTCCTATTATTTCATAGCTTATATAGACTTTGCCCTCTATTTCATTATTTAACTTTTCTACTCTTCCAATAATTTGAGAGTATAAATTATGTTTTTTTAGTCTTTCCAATATAGTTTTTTCAAATTCACCTATATTTTTAAAACTTTTAGTCACTATTTTCTCTCTACTCTCATTAAATTTTCTTTCTATCTCTTTTTCTTTTTCAATCTTACTATTATATATTTTTTCTACTATCTCTTTTTCCTTGCTAAACTTCTTTAACTTTAACTCAAACTCCCTTACTGTTTCATTTTTTAATTTTAATCTATTATATGGAATTATAGAGCAAAAATAAAAAAATATTAGATTCAATCCTATTAAAACTATAACTATTATTTTTTCCTTATTCTCTTGTAAACTATCAATCTTTATCATAAACAAACCTCAACTTCTAATTGAAAACTATAATCTTCCTCTTCTCTTTTAATATAGTCATGATTCAAATTCTTAAATTTACTACTTTCTATTATTTTTTCTTGAAATTTTAGTATTTTACCTTCATCTATGCTATTTCCTATAATCTTTAATCTATTATTTTCATTAAGTTCTATATTTAATATTGTCAATCCTTTCGGTTTAAATTCATCCAAACTTTTTATTAGAGATCCTAATTTTATATTTTTAAATTCTATTTTTTTTAATTCCTCTTCTCTAATCTTCTCTTTCTCTTCAATTTCGATTATTTTTTCTCTTATCTCTTCTATTTCATCTTTATAAACTCCTATATTCTTTTCTAAATCACCTATTTTCTCAATATTTAAATTATAAAAATATTGAAATACTCCCCCCATCAATATCTGTAAAATAAAAATAATAAAAAATACTATCACCTTTTTCTTTATTGAACTCTTCATCTTCAGAGATTCTAAATATTCTAAAGGCAGAAAATCATAATTATAGTTATACTCTATCTCATTTTCTTTCCAATTATCAATCTCTACATCTATATTATCTATCTCTTGAAAAATCTCTCCTATCTCTCTATCTTTTTCATAAAATGATACTTTTTCAAACTCTGTTAAATCTATTTCTAATAGATCTTGTAAAATCTCTTCTACTTCACTTTCTAAAATTTTTTCTCTTTCTATTTCAATATCATCTATATTTTTAATTTTCCCATCTTTAAACTCTATTTTTATTACTTTCTCTTCATCTACATCTATAAATAATTCAGCTTTATTTTTATCTATTTCTAGACTTCTAAGAAAAAATGCTGGAACTATTCCAGATATTCTTATCTTCTTTTCCTTTCCCTCTTGAAGAATCTCTTCAATAATATCTCTCTTTAAAAGAATTATTACTATCTCTTCAAATTCCTCATTTTTCTCTAAAACTATCTCTTTCTCAATATATTCAACAGGATTGTAATCCTCTATTCTATCTTCTAAAATCTCTTCAATCTCTAATTCTCTCTCTTTTTCATCTAATCCTAATTCCAAACTTATTTTCTCTATATTAAAATATCTATTTTCTAGAACAATTATTCCAGATTTTAATTCTCTTTTCATCTCTTCCAAAGTTATATACTCTATTTTCTTTTTTGATTTTTTAAACATATTTGCTCACCACAACTTCCTCTATTTTTTCTAAATCTGGTGCTTCTAAATTTATATTTTGAAATTTATACTCCAATACCACTTTAGCTATAAATTTTAATTTTATCTCCCTATTCTCAATATTTTTTTCTAGCTCTATTTTAAAACTATTTTTTACTCTACCATTTTTTAGTGTTGTAACTAACTTACTATAAAAATTTCCATTCCCTGCTCTATATATTTCTTTTCCCTCATAAAGTATCTTTCTTATTTTATAGCCTCCATTACTTGTAAGAATTGTTCCATCTTTATTTTCCCAAACTCTTTTTATCTCTTTGCTTCTTGCAAAATAATCTAAACTATTTTCAAATTTCCCCTCATTTATTCCTAAATCTATCTTATAAAGTTCACTATAAACAATCGTTTCTATATTCTCCCTATCTATATTTAATTTTTGCCCCTCTAAATAGCTTATAATTCTTTTTCCTTTGGAATAAACTATTCTATACCCTATAAAAAGAGTTCCCATTATAAGAGTTATAATAAAAAATACACTTAACATCAGAAACCCTTTTTTTCTACCATTTTCTTCCTTTAAGTGCATAATCTTTCAACTCCCTTATATAATTTTTCTCTTTTTTTACCTTCATAACTATTTTTATTCCCTTTTTATCTTGTTTAAAATAACCACTTACATAGTCAAAAAGAATAAATTCCTCATTAGTATAGATATTTTTAAATTCATTGGTACATTGTGAAACTAAAAATGTATCTCCTACAAATCTGTACATATAATATTTTGAATATATCTTTCCATTCTTTACACAGGGGATCTCTAAAAATAGCATATTTCCCTCTTCTCTTCTATCACTAAAAAAGCTTTCATTTAGTGATGAGGGTTTAACTCCTACTAATTGATATATCCCCTTTCCATTTATCAATTTTTCTCTTCCTCTGTACTCCTCTTCTCCAAAACTACTACTCTCTATCTCTTTAGTTAACATCTCAACTAATCTAGAACTATTTCTCTCTATTCTCTCTTGAAAAAGAAAACTTCCCTCTAATTTTAAAGTCATTCTTAAAATTGGAAAAATCATAGAGAGAAAAAGTAAAATTAAAGCTAGAGAGATAGTTATCTCTATACTTGTCATTCCACTTTTTCTATTCATAATACTCCTCTATATCTGTTATCAATCTTATTATTTCAAATTTTTTATACTTTGTTTTATACTCTACTTTTAAACTTAAAATATCTTTCTCTTCAACAACAGATCTATTATCTAACCTCTCTATTTTTACAAATATTTCTTCACCTTTTCTCCCTAAAAATAGAAGTTCTATATTTTCTAAAACTCCACTTCCTTTTATAAAATAACTATCTTCTAAAAACTCATATTTATACTCTCCTAGATAGTTATTGAGTTTTTTATATCCTTTACTTCTAACTACTTTTTCTACCATCTCTATATTTTTCACTGCATTTTCAATAGCACAATATTTTCTATCAATTTCTAATATCATTCTATTAATTTCCATAGCTGGTATTATTCCTAAAATAAAAATAGTTATAGAGACAACTATTTCAATATATGTAAATCCCCCATCTTTTTTCATAATCCCTTCCATAACACTATATAGAGAGCTAAAATTAAAAAAGGAGAAAATGGCATTTGAACCTCTCTATTTTCCTTCCTTATTATTAATAGAACAACTCCATATACTCCACCTAATAAAAAAGCTAGAAAATAAAAAAAATACAGGTCATAAAAATCTGTATATCCCAATAAATATCCTATGCTGATCATAAGTTTTATATCTCCAAATCCAATAACATCTTTTTTCAGAAGATCAGAAATATATCCATACAATATAATAAGAGGCAGGGGATATATCCCTGCTCCTATTACACTACTTTCAATTTCATTTCCCTTATAAAATACTACTCCCACTAAAAATAAAAAATTTAATATATTAGGAATATACAATTTTTTAAAATCTATTTTTATTATTAATAACGTTAAAATAAGTAATAGTATCTCCATTATTACTCCTAATACTCTATCCATTTTTTCTTTCCAGTTGTATCATACTGTCCTACATCTCCAAGAGGTTTAAACCATATGTACACTCCATCTCCTTTAACCTTTGAAGCTGCCTCTGGATTGGTAAAAGTAAAAGTTACCTCTCCACCATATTTTATCTCTGCTTTTTTAACCTCTTCCTCAGTTTCTCCAGCCTTACTTCCTCCAATTTCAACTTTACCATCTTTTAATTCAGCCTCAGCTTTTGAATCTAAATAAGGCAATAGATTTTCCATAGCTTTTTTTATACTCTCTTCACTCTCTGCCTCTTCTAAAGCTGATTTTTCATTTTCTACATAATACAATTCTGAAGCAGTTCTTAATGCTGTTAATGTAGCTACTGCTTTAGCATCCTTTCCCTTAGCTAATTGTTCTCTAACTTTAGGAACAACCAATGTAGATAAAACCCCTACCAATGCAACTGCAATAACCATTTCAATCAATGAAAATCCACCATTTTTCATCTTCATACTTCTTCCCTCCATATTTTATTAATATATTAAATTGGACATATTAAAGATAGGCAAATATATTGCTATAATTATTATGCTCAAAATTAATCCTAAAACTATTATTAAAATAGGCTCTACCAAAGTTAGTAATCTTTTTATGTTATTTTCCATCTTCTCCTCTTCTAATTTTGCTATCTGCTCAAATATCTTTATAAGTTCTCCACTCTTTTCTCCCACTACTACTAATTTTCTATATTTTTCTGGAAATAAACTATTTTCTTCCATTACTTCACTTAATTGTTTCCCTTCAAACAGTGATTTTTCTAATCTTTCTATCTCTTTTTTTATAACTATATTATCGAAAAAGTCTCTTAATAATTTCAAAATATCAAGTATTAGCATCCCAGAAGAAAGCATAATAGAGATATTTTTAGAAAATCTTATAATATAGTTTCCTACTATAAAATCTCTTACTAAAGGAATCTTCAATAATAACCTATCAAGTTGTTCTTTTGTTCTACTATTGTCTTTTATATTTTTTAAACAGAAAATTATTACTGTTAATATACATATAATTAAAAAAATAATTATATAAAAATTCTCACTCACCTCTATTAAAATTTTTGTGAGAAGTGGTAACTCTGTTTTACTATCTTCAAAAATCTTTATAAAATTTGGAAAAACAAATACCATTAAAAATGTTAAAATCAAAAGGGAAAAAGTCAAAACGATACAAGGATAAAAGGCAACCTCTTTTAATTTTTTTACTACTTTTAATTCCAACTCTAAATGCTCACAAATTTTTTTTAGGTTTTCAACTAAATTTCCAGAAAGATCACCTAAATTAACCATCCCCACATAAAAGCTTCCAAATATATTTTCATTTTTCTTAAAAACCTCACCTATACTATCTCCTTTTAAAAGATTTTCTCTCATATCTTTTAAGACATTTTTAAATGAACCTTTATACTGCTCCTCTTGAATTTCAAAAATCTTTATAATTGTGATTCCGCTTTCTAACATAATTATTATCTCTTTAGTAAAATTTAAAATCTCCTGTTTTGAAATCTTCACTTTCTCTTTTATTTCAAAAAATTCTTTTACCCTTAATCTCTCTTTTCTTAAAAAATTTTTCAACTCTTTTTCATCTTTAACAACTAAGATTCCTTTTCTTAATTTTCCATTTTTATCATAAGCTCTATACCTATATTTTCCCATTAGCACTGCCTCAATAGTTCATTTAATGAGGTAATCCCTTTACCTGCTTTATCTATTCCATCTTCCAATAACTTTTTCATCCCTTTTTTCAATGCAATTTTTTCTATTTCTAAAGATGCTTCTCCTCTATTTATCATATTTTTTATCTCTACATCTGGAATAAAAACCTCAAAAACTCCTATTCTTCCTCTATAACCTGTAAAATTACATTTTTCACAACCTTTTTCTTTATAAAAATTCAGATTTTTATATTTTTCTGGGTCATAACCTAAAATTTTTATCTTTTCTTTCCAATACTCATCTTTCACCTTACATTCTGGACAAAGTCTCCTCACCAATCTTTGAGATATAATCCCTGAAAGAGAAGCTGATATCATATAAGATGGTATTCCTATATTTATCAATCTATCTATTCCACCTATGGAATCATTAGTGTGAATAGTAGATAAAACCATATGCCCAGTTATTGAAGCTTTTACTGCTATCTCTGCTGTTTCATAATCTCTTATCTCTCCTACCATTAATATATCTGGATCCTGTCTTAAATAAGCTCTCAACATCACTGCAAAAGTTCTTCCTATCTCATTTTTACTTTGAACTTGATTTATTCCATCTATCTCATACTCAACAGGATCTTCTACAGTTAAAATATTTTCCTGCCCTGTATTTAATCTTTTTAAAATACTGTATAAAGTACTTGTTTTCCCTGAACCTGTTGGTCCACTTAGAAGAAACATCCCATTTCTTTTATTCAACTGAAAAAGTATCTTCTCCAATTCAGAACTGCTGATATCTAATTTTTCTAAATCAAAATCAATAATATTTTGATTCAGTATTCTTATTACACACTTTTCTCCATTGATTGTAGGAATTATAGATACTCTAAAATCTATCTTTTTCCCTTCAATATCTAACTCAAATCTTCCATCTTGTGGCATTCTTCTTTCAACAATATCTAAATCTGCCATTATTTTTATTCTTGAAATTATATATTGCAAAAAAATAGTTCCTTTTATCTTTCCTGCCTCTATTAAAACCCCATCTATTCTATATCTAATTCTAATAGATTCTTTGTAAGACTCTATGTGAATATCACTAGCCTTTTCTTTTATAGCTTTTAATAACATTGTATTGACTATCTTTACAACTACTGAATTTTCTTCCAATTCACTTCTCTTTTGAAAATATCTATTACTTTCAACATTCTGATTTTTTTCTAATTCTTTAAAAAGAGTTGCCATATCAAAAATATTATCTTCTAATTTTTCAATTTTTGATTTTTTTATACTACTTTTCATATTACTCCTCTCTTTTTATTATTTTAAAACTATTAGAATAATCTGGACTTGAAAGTTGAACATATCTAAAATAATTTGTAGCACCTATAGTTATTCTTATTTTTATTAACTCTCTGTTTCTAATTTCACAGAGCATAATCTCAAAACAAAAGATTAAAAATATAAAAAAGAATACTATTTTCTTCATCTACTCTATCCTCCAATGTATACTATTAGAATTAAATTTTTTATGGTATAGCATTAAATTTTTATACTTCCACTTTTTATCACTTAGATTTCTATATACATTTATTTTCAAAAACCTAATCTTATCAAATCCATAAAAAGAGATTCTATATTTCACAATATCATCATATCCAAAAATATATAAACTAAATGAGGGAGTAATATTTCCATGTTTTGTTACCTTTACATCTAATTTTTCTACCATTTCATTATCAAAAACTGAAGAGTATTTTAATTTTTTAGGTAGTTGCTCCTCTTTCTTCACTCTTCCCATATCTAAAACTTTTACTCTTTTTTGAGAATGTTCTATCTTTATATCAAAATCATTTTCTGTATCAAAAGCCTCTGAGGTATATTCAGAAAATATATTTAAAATTAAAGTTTTTGCTCTCTGTACATCTTGTTTCTCTCGAAGTTTTTCATAATAAAATACACTTAAATAACTTATTCCAAGAACTAACACCACTGATATAATGATCTCTATATAAGTAAACCCTCTATCTTTTTTCATATATCCTCTTTTTTTATGTTTTTAAATGCTCTTTAATATATGATACAATGGTTTCTCCTCTTTAAAAAGGATTTAGAGAACTAAATTTGTACTTTTAAATTTTAATGAGCCTTATAAATATTGATATTTTAACTAGCAGAAAAACAATTATAATGTTAAAATAAATTTAACTACAACTATTTTAAAACTTTGGAGAAAAGATGAAGGAAAAAAATATTAATATTTTAAAACGATCATTTCTTGTAGCTATTGCTGTAGCTATCTCAATTCAAGTATGTAATTTTTTTAACCTATCCCACTTTTATGCTGGTATTGGAGCTTTAAATGTTTCTGATTTAAACGATTCTAAAACAAGAAAACAAGCTTATGATAGAGTTATAACCACCATTTTTGGTGGTACTATCGCCTGTATTATATGTATGTTAGGTTTCCAAGAAAATCTTATTATGTATGTACTCGGGCTATGTATTGTTTGCTGCTTTAATGAAGTGGTAGTTAGAGTTCCATCTGCTGTAGGTTGTATTACATTTACATATATTATGTTGAATGTAGATCCTGACAAAACTCCTATTAATTATCTTTTAGAAAGAGTTATCGGAACTTTTGCTGGGGTAGCAGCTATCTCATTAGTTATCACTTTATATAATTATTTCTTTAATAAAGAAGAGATGAAGAAAAAAGTGCCACCTACTCCTAAAGGAGATCTTAAAAAGCTATTTTTAAAAGGATTAGAACCTGGACTTGCTGTAATTTTAGGACTTTTTCTAGTTAAATTTATAAATCACTTTTTCGATCCTGCATACATTACAAACTATACTTTATATTATTGTGCTTTAGCAATTGTAGTTCCTTTTAGACTTGAGTGGTCTGAACTTCTTCTTAGAACTAAAGAGAGATTTTTAAGTACTGTCTTTGGAGGAATAGTAGCTTTTATTCTATATTTTTCAGGCTTTCAAGGTACTTTTTGGTGTAGTGTAGGGATTATTTTAGTTATAATTATTACAGAGATATTTGTAAAAGTTCCTGCCTCATTGGGAGGTATTGTATTTATGTTTATTATGGTAAATATGAAGAGACCTGGATTGACACCTATGATCTACTATACAAATAGAGTCTATGGAACTGCTATGGGAATCATTACAATAATAATATTTTCATTTCTTTTTAATAAAGTAGTTGAAAAATATAAACTTAAAGGTGTAAAATTAAAAAAGCCAAATCTAAATAATTTATCTAGGAGGAAAAAATGATTTTTGATACTTTAAAAAACATTAAAAACTATAAGGGGATCTCAGTTAATCTTGACAAAGCAATTGATAGTATTATGAAAGGAGAATATTTAACAGCCCCTGCTGGAGTAACTAATATAGATGGAAAGGAAGTTTTCTTCAATGTTCAAGAAAATGTAATTCCTAAAAATGTTGAAGATACATTTTTTGAAATTCACAAAGAGTATATTGATATTCAACTTATTATAGATGGTGAAGAAAAATTCGGTTATGCTACTTTAGAAAATACAACTGCTAAAAATGAATTTAATCCAGAAAAAGATTTCCAAGCTTTAAATGGAGACATTGAACTTACTTATACAATGAAAGCTGGTAGATTTATTCTTTTCTTCCCTGAAGAACCACATATGCCTTGCTTAAAATCTGGAAACAGTGAAAAAATTAAAAAAGTTGTTTATAAAATAAAATATTAAAATTTTATTGACAAAAAAAACTTATAGGTATATAATCAGCACAAATAGTAGAGTCACAAAGGTGACAAGTAGAATAGTAGAAGTCTTAAAAATAAAAACTTGTAGAATTGTAGAATAGTAGGGATCATAAAATATAATAATCAATGCACTTTTTTAGTGTGTCTATTTGTGTATAACTGCCTTTTTACAATTTGTAAAAAGGCTTTTTTATTTTTAAGACAAAGGGAGGAAAAATGAAAACAAGTAGAATAGTAGGATTTGTAGAAATGGCTTTTTTAACACTTTTAATATTTCTTTTACAGGTTATGCCTGTTAAAGCTAATGAAACATTTACCATTGGAATAACTCAATTTGCAGAACATCCAGCTCTTGATGCTGTAAGACAAGGTTTTGAAGATGAACTTAAAGCTCAAGGGGTCGATGCAAATATCATATATAAAAACTCACAGGGAGACACAGGAGTTGCGGGAGTTATAGCACAAAAATTTGTTGCAGATAAAGTTGATCTTATCTTTGGAATAGCAACTATATCTGCTCAAACAGCTAAACAAGCTACTGATACTATACCAGTTCTTTTCAGTGCTGTTACTGATCCTGTACACTCTCAATTAGTTAATTCTTTAGAAGATGTTGGAGGAAACGTTACTGGAACAACTGATGCTAGTCCTATGGATAAACAATTAGCATTATTTAAACAATTAGATCCTGAAATAAAAAAAGTTGGTATTATTTACAATACAAGTGAATCTAATTCAGAAATTCAAGTGGCACAAGCTAAAGAGATTGCTAAAAACTTAGATTTAGAGATTATAGCAGTTGGAGTAAATAATATAAATGATATTCCTCAAGCTATTAACTCTCTTGCATCTAAAGCTGATGCTCTATATGCAGTTACAGACAACATTGTTGCTTCTGCAGCAGGACTTATAGCTAAATCAACTATTGAAAGAGGATTGATCTCTATAGCTGCTGAAGAGGGTCCTGTAAAAGGTGGACTTCTTATGACTGATGGACTTAGCTACTATGAATTAGGAAAACAAACTGGTGCTATGGCTAAAAAAATTCTTGTTGATAAAGTCAGCCCTAAAGATCTTCCAGTTGAAAGCTTAAAAAATACAACTAAAATTGTCAATGAAAATACAATGAAAAAATTAAAATTAGAAAAAACTAATCCAGCTTTTGAAGGAGCTATATTTATAAAATAATCAAAGGGGTACTTATATGAATTCACTTATTACTATATCACTAGAACAGGGACTTATATTTGCAGTTCTTGCAATAGGAGTATTTATTACATATAAAATATTGGATTTTCCAGATATGTCTGTTGAAGGAACTTTCCCTTTAGGAGCATTTATCTTTGCAAAATTTATAACAAATGGATTTAATCCTATTACAAGTACAATATTTGCTTTTATCTTTGGTTCTCTAGCAGGAATTATCACATATTTTCTTCATATTAAGATGAAGATGGCATCTCTTCTTGCTGGAATACTTACAATGACTATTCTTTATTCTGTAAATTTAAGAATAAACTCAAAGGCAAATATTCCACTATATAATAATAGTTCTATCTTTGATTATGGTAATAAAATTGTTGTCTTAATAGTTATAGTACTTATAATAAAAATTCTTATGGATCTTTTTTTAAAAACAGAGTTTGGATACCTTCTTATAGCCACTGGAGATAATGAAACTTTAGTAAAATCTCTAGGTGTCAGCTGTGATAAATTTAAACTTTTAGGTCTTGTTTTATCAAATGGTATTGTAGCTATAAGTGGTGCTTTAATGGCTCAATCTCAAGGGTTTTCAGATATAAATATGGGAACTTCAATTATTGTATCTGCTCTTGCTTCAATAATAATTGGAGATACAATTTTAAAGAGATCTACTAAAATAAAGGGAACTACTAGAGCTATCTTAGGAGCTACAAGCTATAAATTAATTGGTGGATTTGCAATAGATTTAGGTTTTGCTCCTACTGATTTAAAGGCTATTAGTGCTGCAATTGTTATTATTTTTATTGGATATAATAATATGTCACTTTTCAATTTTAAAAGAAATATTAAAGAGAGGTAATAACTATGTTAACTATAAAAAATCTTAGTAAAAGTTTTAATGAAGGTACAGAAAACGAAGTAAATATTTTCAATAATTTTAATCTTGAGGTAGAGGAAAGTGAATTTGTAGCTGTTCTTGGTTCAAATGGTTGTGGAAAAAGCACTCTTTTCAATCTTATTAGTGGGTCTCTAAAAGAAAATAGTGGAAGTATAACTTTAAGTGGAGAGAATATAAGTTCTTTAAAAGAGGAAGAGAGAGCTCTTAAAATTGGAAAAGTTCATCAAGATCCCTCAAAAGGAGTTTCTCCATCATTGACAATTTTAGAAAACCTTTCTTTAGCTATAAAGAAAAGTGAAAAATTCTCTTTAAGATCTTTAATAAAAAAAGATAATATTGAGAGATTTAAAGAAATTTTAAAAGAACTTGATTTAGGGCTTGAAAACAAACTTAATACCCAAGTTAAATTTCTTTCTGGTGGTCAAAGACAAGCTCTTTCTCTTATTATGGCAACACTTAAAAAACCTGAACTTCTTCTTTTAGACGAGCATACAGCAGCACTAGATCCTAAAACTTCTAAGATGATAATGGAAAAAACTAAACAACTTATTGATAAACAAAAAATAACTGCTATGATGATTTCTCACAATTTAAAAGATGCTATAAAATACTCTGACAGAATTATCATGCTTGATAAGGGTAGAGTTATTCTTGATGTTAAGAGCAAAAATATAACTGAAGGAGAACTTTCTAAAATCTACACTTCTAAAATGGAAAAAGCTAGTTAAAAGAATAAAAAGAGGTACTAGATTGATAGTTAAACTACCAATTTAATACCTCTTTAAAATTAAGTTTCAATTATCTTCCTATCATACCATTCCATTGAGCTTCTTCTTCTGGTGTTAATTTTAATCCAAGTACAACATTAACTACTAATTCTGCTCTATCACGATGAGTTTCTTCTGTACAGTTTCTTTTGTAAAGAGCCAACTCTTTCCCTACTTTTTCTATAAATTTTTCATCTAATTTAAATTGGACATCATCAAGAGTATTACAAATCTCTCCAATAGCAAGTAATGCCATATCCTTATTTTGTTTCTCTAGCTTTAATATTTTCATTAATTTCTCTACTATTTTTTTCACTTCACTATCAGTACGTCCAGAGAATTTTCTACTAAAGCTTTTTCCAACAGCATATATATATGGATCAATTTCTACATTATCAATAGAGATATCCATAAATCTCTTAGCTAATATCTCATTATCTGGAGCTAATTTTCCAAGAGTTCTCACTATATTTACTATATAGTTTCTTGCACAAGGATCACTTATCAACTTTTCAAAAGTAGGAATACTTGAATAATCACCTATCTCTCCTATTGCTATAATAGCTTTAGTTATAGTATCTTTATTTAAGTTATTCATCATTGCATTAGTATTAATTGCACCTCTACAAGCTCTCATAAAAATTTCTTGTCCTTGTTTACTCATATGAGGAAATATATTTGCTCCTAAATCAAATAATATTCCTCTAAATATTTTAGAGTTATCTAAAGAGTTTAATTTTTCAAGTAAAAGTTTTTCAAAAGCCTCTTTATTGTTACAACCTTTAATTATAGATACTGTTTCTGAGATTTTAAATTTAGCATTAGTTTGCTTTTGTTTTAATTGTGGGTGCATAGCTCCTGCTCCCTTATGTTGTCTTTTAACAGTTTCTAATATCTCAGTATTAACTCTTAATGTTTCTATTTCTACAGCTGGATTTACATTATCATAGTTAGTAGTACCTATTTTTGTTGATTTTTCTTTAGTTTTATTAGAGTCTCCTGTGTCTATTGTAACTTCTATCTTCTCTTCTTTATCATTTCCCACATATCCACTTAAAGTAACTACTTTATTTTCATCTACATTAACTACTAGTGTTACAACAGTTCCTGGTGGATAACTTTTCTTTAAATTGATTACTCTATTAGCTATTTTTCTATTTGGTAAGTTTGTAGTTTTTCCTCTTCCAAGATATATAGGTAATTCTATCTCATTTGTTCCAACTGGAAGTTGGAATGAATCTAATTCTATATCTCCAGTAGGCAATTTAGTTCCAGCTTTTACAAGTTTACGTACATACCCTTTTTCTAAACCAAGATTAATATCATCATTTACAATTACTGTTCCTAATTGTAGTAAAGTTGATTTTTTTGGAGTTTTAGTTACAACTTTTTCCTTTTCTTTCTCTTATTCTCTCTCTCTAATACTATTTATTCCTAATTTTTCTAAACAATATTGATAGAATGATGCTCCTTTTGCCACAGCTAAATCAGGATCATTAACAGTTATTGGAGTTATTCCAAAGAACTTTTCTATTCTATCTTTAATTAAATAGAACTTTGTCATTCCTCCATTTAAGATAATAGCATCAACATCTGTTGAATAACCATTATCTTTAGCTTTAGCTAGAACATCTAGAATAGGATAAATAATATTATTTACATCTTTTTCTGAAGTTAAATTATCTATTCTTTTAATATCCTCTTTTTTCAAATGATTTCCCATTAAAGGAGATAATACAGTTTCAATCTCTCTTTTTCTTAAATAAGCTTCAAATTCTGCTCCTTTATAGATATCCATCTCAGAAATTTCAAACTCTTCATCATCTGAAATTTTTCCTCCTGCAAATTTACTATCAAATACTTTATCACTTAATTCTAATTTTAAATACTCAGCTCTACTCTCCATTATTTGAGTAAGTTCAGGAATATTTACCTCACTAGAACTCATTCCTGTATAATCTAAAAATTTCTTAACTAAATCTTTAGCTAAAAGCTGATCAAAATCATCTCCTCCTATTCTTGTATATCTTCCAACTGCTAATTCATCAATTATTGGAAAGTTCATTTTTTCACTATTACATACCTCATATAGAGCTACATCTAGTGTTCCTCCCCCTAAATCAAATACCATAACATTTTTCTTTGTAGAAAAATCTATGACATTTTTAGGAATCTCTCCTAAAGAAACCATATTAGAAATATTATAGATAACAGCTTTAGTTTCATAAAGTAGCATATCTTTTTTATAGTTTCCATTTTCATCTTTTACATCTAATCCAGCTAATTCTGCAGCTTTCAATGTAGCATTACATTGATCTGAATCAAAAGAAGCTGGAATAGTTATTATTACATTTTTAGGTATATCAGATAAAGTAAGTTTATCTTTTGTACCTAACACTAAATGTTTTAAAATTGAAGCAGAAACCTCTTCAGGAAGTTTACTTCCAATTTTTTCATCTAAAGCTATTGGAGTTGTTTCCCCCATAAAATTTTTTGCTGATTTTATAACACTACCATATTTTTTCCCATATTGGTTTTTTGCAAAATCTCCAACTATTTCATGAATCTCCTTTGTTTTATTATCTACTTTATAGTAAACTACTGAAGGAAGAGTCTTTTTTGACTCTGTCCCCCCTTCTTTTCCTCTTCTATTTGTTTTACAAATTTGAGTTCTTAATTTATCTTCTCCATCTAAATATCCATAGCATATCGCTGAGTTTGTTGTTCCTAAATCAATACCAAAATATAATTTATTTTCCATTACTCATCCACCTCTTCAACTTTTGGAATAGAAATTATTAGATCTTTATATTTATAACCAGGGGCAATTACCCTTAATTTTTTTACTTCATCATCTATGAACTCTTCCCCTACATAGTCCATTTCTGCTATATCTTCAGCTGTTCCTTCAAAAACTCTGTTGATCTCTTGCATAGGTGTTATCCCTTGATCTTTTATAAATTTAATTACTGATTTTATAAAAATTAAAACTCTTTTGACTTCTTGAGGAATATCAAAATCTTTATCATTTTTTCTTATATCTTTTAATAACTCCTCTGTAAGTGGTATCTTATCTAGAAAATTTCCATATTTAGCTGAGTTTAAAGATACAAAAAAGTCTCTTATCTGTTCTGAAGCTATATTTTGAGTTTCCTCTTTTAGTTTTTCTGAAAGTTCATCTAAACTTTTTTGAATAAGTTTTAAACTACTTTTATATTGATCTCTCTCTAGTTTTATACTTTCTAAGCTCTCTTCAACTTCTTCTTCAACCTCTGCACTATCTTCTACTATCTGCTTAAAACTATCAATTAGCTCTGTTGTATCTTTTCTTCTTTTTCTAAGTCCAAGCAAACATCCAACTTCATATCTTATATTTGATACCATATGTCTAGCTGTAATATAATTTAAATTTTTTAAATTCATTTTATCTATATTCTTTAAATTTAAAGGGTTTTCTTGATTTCTACTAAGTGATATCATAATTCCCATTGGAATAAATTTTTGCATTCCCTTATTTTTTATCTCTTCTTTATCAAATGCATACTCTTCATATTTTTTTAAAAACTCTTTATAAGCTTCTATATCTCCATCTATCATCTTTAAAACTAACTCTGTTAATTCTTTTACTCTTCTTTTATATTCGCTCTTTCTCTCGTCATTATTTACTCCTGTCTTTTGAGAAATTCTACGTACTTGCTCTCTTTCAAAACCATTTACCATTTCTCTATCTAAATAATTCTTAGAATATAATTTTAACTCTTCATCATTAAAATTCTTATTTAAAATTCCTTGTACTCTTGAATCACTTAATGATGATAACTCTATTACAAGAGTCAGATATTTATTTGTTATCCAATTTTGTATCTCTTTACCATTTGTTAAGCCATTTTTTTCTAAATCAGTCGTTATTACATTTTTAATATTTTCTCCAAATTTTAACATCCATCTTCCTCCTCTTTAATATATATACTCTTTCTCATTAATTACATATTCACAATTCTCATATCCCTCTTTTTTCAACTCCTTTATTAAAATATCCTCTTTATTTTCTTTTCCCTGATAGTGAGTTATCAAAGTTTTTTTAGGTTTAAGTTTTAAAATCAACTCCTTTATCCCATCATATGTTTCATGTAAAGAATAGTTTAAATGCAGTTTACTAACTTTATCCAATCTTGTACTTTTTTTCAATGTTATATAGATACCATTGTTTTTTAAGCTATTCTTTTCATTAAAAATCTCTATATATTCAAATTTTTTCCCCTCTTTTTCTTCAACTATTTTCAACATTTTAGCTATTGGTTCATCTACAAATATAGTTATTCCAAGTCTTTTAAAGTCAGTTTTTTCTAACTCATTATTTATTAGAATTGCTAATTCCAATCCATTACTTACTTGATTTATCTCTATATTTAAATGATTATACAAAAATATTCTTTTTATTAAGTTTATAACCCTGCTCTCTCCATTTCCCCATGTTGTTTCCCAAGTATCATCTTTTTTAAAAGCACTTGTACTATTTACTATTAATAGATCTAAATCTTCAATCTTTGGCAAGGAATATTTTTCAACTAAAGGAAAATCCCTATCTGAAAAATCTCCTGTATAAAGAATTTTCTTTCCATTTACTTCAAGTAGTATCATTACAGCTCCAGGAATATGACCACTTTTATACAGTGTAAATGAATAGTTTTTTTTATCTATTCTTTTTTCAAGTGGATATGAGGTTAACATTCCTGTAGCTCTATCTACACAAATATCTTCATATAATGAATAGTTAGGTATTCCACTATGTTTTTTTAAAATGTTCAACTGTATTTCTGAAAACTTTTTAGTATATTCACTACAAATAATCTCTTTATTTGTAGAAAGTTTAGATACTAATAAAGGTAGTCCTCCATTGTGATCATAGTGTGCATGAGATAAAAATATACAATCTATATCATTTAATGTATCTATCTCTTCTAACTTAGATAGCTCACTAAAACTAGGATATCTTCTTTTATTTTCATATCTCATCCCTGCATCAAAAATAAAATTATTTCCATCACAATGAAGATAATAGCATGATGCTCCTATCTCATTTCCTCCACCTAAACTTATAAATTTATCTGACATTTTTTCTCCCCCCTTTGGACAACAATTTTATATCATTACAATTTACCAATTACAGTTGTAATTTTTACTTTTTTTGCTTTAATAGTAAAACCACTCTTTTTTTCTTATGTTTCATACAAAAATTTTATCATATATTTTTATATAAAAAAATCAAGTACCTATAAAAAATAAAAACTACTTTTTATAACTACTTGACTATATTATTTAATATATTACTATAAAAAAATAATGCAATTTTACATTTTTTAATATTATAGTATATCTTTTACTTTAATTTTTATTATAATTTTCAATTGCTTGAAGATAATGTTCTTTAAATTCATCTCTTAATTTTTCTGGCTCTAATATTGTGCATTCTTTTCCAAAAGAAAGAAAATATGCTTTAACTGCAAAATATGTACTGTTAAAAGTATATATATGTTTCTCTTCTCCTTCACATATTTGTTTTTCATATATAACTGCTCTCTCATCATCTTCTTTAACTTTGCATCCAGCTTCATTTAAATTACAAATTTTATTTAAATTAAAAGGTCTATTATGAAGAATAATCTCTAATCTCTTTTTTCCCTCTGAAGTTAATGCTAATTTTATTTTATTCTCTTCTCCATAGCTTACAACTCTATTATTTATCATCTCATTTGCTTTTGCTATGGTACTTTTTCCTACTAGATATAAAGAAGGGTTATCTATTTTTTCATCATCTACTATTTCAAATCTCTTTCCCTCTTTTAAATTTATTATATTAGAAATTCTAGTTGGAAATATTGCAAATTTTCCTGTTTCTTTTAATGTTACCTTATCTATTATTTCACTATATCCTAATAAATATGAGTAATTTTCATTTTTAGAAGTAACTATTCCTAGTGGAACTATTTCTACTGGTTTATTTTCTAAAGTTTTTATACTTATTTTTAAACTTCTCTTTCTTAAATTTTTTTCTAAAAGTTGCTTTTCTATACTTTCAATTGTTTTATAATAAAGAATTTTTTCTCTTTCATACTGCTTTTTATTACAATACCATTCAAATATCTCTCTAAAAAATTTGGTAATATTTATTTTCTCTTCTTCAAGATCTAAAATATAATCTTCATAATCTTTAAATGTATCTTTATTTAATCTAAAATTTAATTGGAAATACTCTTTTTCTTTGTTTACTTCAGCTTTTTTTAATTCATATATAATCTCAATAATATTTGCAATCTCTAATTTAGTTTTAATACTTCCTATCCTATTTTTTAAACTTTTCTTAATTTCCTCTTCTATCCCTGTAATTTCAAATTTTAAATAGTATGAAACTATTCTATTTATCATCTCATTTTTTGTTGAAATATTAAAATTTATCTTATCTGATTCTAAAATATCATTTATTTTAATATCCACTTTAACATTAAAGTTTTCAGTAATTAACATTTTCTCTATGCTCCTTTTTATTCATAATAAATTATATAAAAATAATTCTATTCTAATTCTACTCTTTTATTATACTACTTTTTTATATTAAAATATATTTAATAATTTCATTTTATTAACAATACTAATATCTTTTATTTTTAATAATTTATTTAAAATAAAAGTATTATTTATAATGCAATTTAACATTTTATTATTATATAATTTTAAAGAATATACTTTATATTTTCTAATATAAAGTAAAAGGGATTGATCTCTAATTTATAGAAATCAATCCCTTTTAAAATATTATCTCTTTTTTATTTCAGAAATATAGATCTTAGAATTTATTTTTTTAGCAAGAGCTAGTACCTTTTCACTATCCTCTTTTGATAGAATAAATCTTCTTCCTATCATACCCTTTCCAAAATGTAGTTCTACATTTGGTTTTGAAGTAATTGAATCAGTATGAATATTCTCTATCTCATTCCAACTCCATCTATTATGAAATTGAGCCCCACAAATCCTATAGAGGATATCTACTCCCTCTTGTGAAATTATATGTTTTCTATTTGAAAAAGTTGCAAAAATCATAATAACTCCAAAGGGTAAATAAAATAGATTGCGATTTGCAATTGAGCTATAAATAGTGTAGATAGCAAATATCACAACTGCAACTTTCACCCATAATTTTCGTTCTGGCATAATTCCATAATATTCCATCATATTTCCTCACTTTAAAATCTTAATATTTATAATGCTTTTACTCCTTCAGAATTTCTTATTTTAGCAAGAGCTTTCATAGCTTTTTCATATGCTTTTTCTGGAGCTTGAGCAGGTCCACGACCTTTCTTTAATTTACCAAATAAGTTTGTTCTTGATCCATCAGCATATAGAATATTTCCACCCCAACTTAAAATAACAATAGCATAGATAGGATTTATTATATTCATAAAACAATATGGTAAATATGCAAGTGTTGGTACTCCAAGTACTGCTGCATGGTATGCTCCACATGATGACCACGGAACAAGTGGTGACCATAAAGTTCCACCATCTTCAAGAGTTCTTGAAAGCATATTTCTACCAAGTCCCATCTCATCATAATTATCTTTATACATTGATGCTGGAATTATCAATCCTAAATATTGGTCACACATAGTTGTAATACAGAATACCCCAGTTGCAATTGTAACAAGAACTAATTGGAATGGAGTTTTTACTTTCTTTATTAATCCACCAAGTAATGACTCTACTGAACCTATTTTTTGAAGTATTCCACCAAATGCAACAGCAACAATTACAAGGTTATTAGTCCAAAGCATGCTATCCATTCCACCTCTATTTACAAGTTTATAAAATAGAGCATTACTAGATTCAGCTTCATAACCATAATGAAGTATCTTAATACAATCAGCAATTCCAGTTCCTTGAAATATTATAGCAAATATACATCCAAGTAATGAAAGTAAAACTACTGAAGGAATAGCTGGCATTTTTATTACTGCTACTACTACTATTAGCAAAATAGGAATAAGTAGAATTGGACTCATATATGTATAATGATCTAATATTGCACTTGATAATTCAGTTGCTAATGAAGGATCATATGTTCCTACTTTTGAAAGTGAGAAGAATGTATATAAAATTACAGCTATAACTAAACTAGGAAAAGTTGTAGTTACCATAGCTGCCACATGATCAAAAAGTCCTGTTTGTGCAGAACCAGCAGCTAGATTTGTTGAGTCAGAAAGTGGTGAAAATTTATCTCCACAACATGCTCCAGAAAGAATAGCTCCTGCTATAAGTGCTGGATTTAATCCCATTGTTGTTCCTATTGCCATAAATGCAATTCCTAGTGTTGCTGTTACAGTCCAAGCTGATCCAAGAGCAATTCCAACAACTGCACAAAGAATTGTTACAAAAGGAAGAAATATAGCTGGTGTAAGAAGTTTTAATCCATAATATACAACTGCTGGAATAGTTCCACATGCTGTAAATGATCCTATTAAACATCCTACAAGAAGGATTATAATTATTGCTTCTAAAGATTGGTTAACAGCTTCAAGTCCTGCTGCAAGCATATCCTTGTAATCATATCCGCATAATTTTCCAATAATCATAGCAACTCCACATGAAAGAGTTACAGGAATATGTGGATCAAGTCCCCATCCTAAAGCATAGTTTGTAATCATCACTGTTAAAAGAAAAACAATTGGAATTATAGCCTCTACCTTATTAGGTAATCTAACCTTGCTACTTTCACTCATTAAAAATACCCCCCTAAAAATATAATTTATATAATTACATTTTTACTATATCACCTACTCCGTCAAAGAAGTGTCAATGATTAGAAATATTTTTATTTTTTTCAAACATTTTTTTCTAATTTCTTATTCTTTGTATTTATCCATATCTAAAAAAGCATTAGTTTCACTACCCCATGAATATTGTTCCATATACTCTCCATGATACAATTTTCTTCCCTCTTCTGCATTTTCAATCCATTTAAAATAATCACACTGAATACACTGTAAATTTGCAAGTCCAATTTTTCCTCTTTCACTATATATTATATTTCCACATCCTAAGCTATTTAAAACATCTTGTAAATCTTTTTTTAGCATTCTGTAATAAGAATCATGCCCATCATCTTCCCATAAATTTGCAATAACTTCCTTTGAACTGCACCTTGCTCCCTTTCTATGAACAAGATATGCTAGTAGTTCCTTAGTTTTTTCAAATTTAAATTTTACAGGATTTCCATCTATAAGTACTTCAAAATTTCCGAAACAAGTTATCTGTATTCTTTTCTCTTTCTCTGGGGATATATTTTCAGATACAGAATATCTAAGATTTTCAAGTGCATGTTGTATTTGCTCTACATTTGCTGGTTTCATAATATAATCACTTGCATCTAATTTAAAAGCTTCACCCATATAGTTTGAATATCCTGTTACAAATATTATATTAATTTTTGAATGTAATTTTTTAAGTTCATTTGCAAACTCTATCCCATTTAATCCTGGCATCTGTATATCAATAAAACATACATCAAAAGATTCTTTAATAATCTCTAAAGCTTTAATAGGATTATTTATTACTATTACTTTTGCTTTTTCATCAACTTCTTTTATTAATGTTGCTAAATATTCTCCTGCAAGTACCTCATCGTCCAATACTAAGTATTTCACGTCTTTTTCCACTCTCCAATCTCATATATTTTTTCTTTCCAGGAATAATAATCTTTACAACTGTTCCTATCCCTATAAAACTTGTAATTTCAAGCTCTGCATCAACAATAATTTTCAATCTCTCCTTTACATTTTGTATTCCCACATGAGTTCTACCATCATTCAATGCTTTTCCCATCTCAAATCCTATTCCATTATCTGAAATTATTATTATATGATCCTTTCCTTTTTTCTCTGTAGAAATCTTTATAGTTCCACCTTCAACTTTATTACAAATTCCATGTTTAACTGCATTCTCTACTATTGGTTGCAGAGTAAGGGTTGGCATGTTAAAATCATCTGTTTTTATATCATATTCAACTTTTACTCTGTCACCAAATCTTAGTTTTTCTATATCAAGATATATATTTGTATGTTCCAATTCTTTAGAAAAAAGCTGAGTATCATTTTTACCCATACTATGCATATTTTCTCTCAGATATTTAGAAAATTTTATTGTTGTTTCCTCTGCTAATTTTGGATTTATTCTACAAAGAGCTGTTATAGTATTCAATGTATTATAAAGAAAATGAGGCTGTATCTGTGAAAGCATCAAGGACATTCTTTGCTCTTTTAACTTTATCTCCTTCTCCTCATTTATTTGTTGAGAGATTTGTACATGTACTACAAGATAGTAAAATAAAAAAATTACAGCATAAGTATGATTCATTATTCCTATTTTTCCCCCTATGGCATCTATAATATTTGCACTCATCAACCACAATATAGCAAAAAAAGCTAAAAGAGGATTTACTTTTGTATTTCTATAAAATTTGAGATCTAATACAAGAAGAAAAATACTCCAATATATCCAATTAGTTATAATATATCCATATTTCCAAAGTTCACTTCCAAAACTATTTAAAATATCAAAAGAAAATAATCTATTATTTAAAGTTAAACTACAATAAAGTAAAAAATTTAAGATTGCTGGAATATAGATTAACCTATTTTTAGGTTTCATTACACTTACCACTATAGCCATAATTAGAGGTTTTAATGAGTAATAAATCAATTTTAATATTATAAAATTTTTTCCTATTAAAACTTTGTTTTTATAATAATCTAAATAAAATTCTATTATTGATAAAATTAAAAGAAGAGACATATTAATAACAAGTTGCCTTTTTAAAAATCTATCTACTGCTGATTTCATAGAAGCTACAAAAAATGTTCCCACTACCATTGCAATAAATATATAATTTTCTACAAGATAACTTTGTAAATATGTCCCTTTCATAATATTCACCTCTTTTAACTTTTTGAAGTTGATATCTCTTTATACTATCATATAACAAATATTTTTAAATATAGTATATCATAAAAACAAAAAAGCCGTTTCATTAATTTGAAACGACTGTTTATTCTTAAATATTTAAGGCTCTGTCACAACAAATGGTTGATTTTTGACGAGAAATAGCGTATAATAATAGTAAGAAACAGTACCACCGAAGGAGGTAATTGGATATGCCTACTATCAAAGACGCATTAGATATTATCGGTAAGTTGACTGTCGCAGAGCAGGAAAGCCTTAAAACAATGCTTTTAAGTCCTGCCTTTGTAAAGTCTTTGAATATTGAAGATTTCGTAGCAAAGGAACGCTTTGCAAATGGTCGTGTATGCCCTCTTTGTGGCTGTATCCATGTGGTTCGCAATGGTCATCGTAAAGATGGCACACAGCGATATGTATGTAAGGATTGTGGCAAGTCCTTCGTGATTGCTACGAACTCCATTGTGTCTGGTACAAGAAAAGACTTGTCCGTGTGGGAGCAGTACATTGATTGTATGATGAATGGCTTATCCATTCGTAAGACTGCTGTTGCTTGTGGGATTCACAGAAACACCGCATTCCTTTGGAGACACAAGATTTTGGATGCACTTCAGAATATGGCAGACGATGTTACCCTTGACGGCATTATTGAGGCTGACGAAACTTTTTTCGCCATCTCGTACAAGGGCAATCATAGCAAGAGTAAGACATTTGCTATGCCACGCAAGGCTCATAAGCGTGGTCATTCTACACATATCAGAGGCTTGTCCCAAGAAAAGGTATGTGTTCCTTGTGCGGTTAATAGGAATGGCTTGTCTATCTCCAAGATTACGAATACTGGTAGAGTTTCTACAAGAGATTTACATCATATTTATGATGGTAGGATTAAGACCAATTCCACTCTTGTTACGGACAAGATGAACTCCTATGTGAGATTTACAAATGCCAATGGCATTGACCTTGTGCAGTTAAAGACTGGCAAAGCCAAGAAAGGCATTTATAATATCCAACATATCAATAGCTACCATAGCCAGCTAAAGAGGTTTATGCGTGGCTTTAACGGTGTTTCTACCAAGTATCTGAACAACTATCTTGTGTGGAATAACCTTGTAAATTACGCCAAAGAAAGCGACATGGAGAAAAGGAACATCTTCTTAACTTTCGTTTTGGCAACATTGAAAACTGCTAAATGCAGAGATTTATCAAACAGACCAGCAGTTCCTCTGGTCGCCTAATTAGAATTTGTGGAGATGATAAGATGGTCAATATAACAGATGTAAAACAGATTCTTCAATTTGCAATAGATGCGGAGATTAAAGTCTTTCTTGATGGTGGCTGGGGTGTAGATGCTCTTCTTGGATATCAGTCAAGAGCCCATAATGATATTGACATTTTTGTAGAAAAGAACGATTATCAGAACTTTATAGAAATAATGAAAGCTAATGGCTTTTATGAGATTAAGATGGAATATACAACATTGAACCATACTGTATGGGAAGATTTGAAAAACAGAATTATTGATTTGCATTGTTTTGAATATACGGACGAAGGTGAAATTCTTTATGATGGGGATTGTTTTCCGGTAGAAACTTTTTCGGGTAAAGGAAGAATTGAGGAAATAGAGGTTTCCTGTATTGAACCATATAGTCAAGTAATGTTCCATCTGGGATACGAGTTTGATGAAAATGATGCACATGATGTGAAGTTATTGTGTGAGACATTTCATATCGAAATTCCAAATGAGTATAGATAACTGCAAATAACAGTTTGTAGGGGAGTTCTGATACTCCCCTATAAAAATGGCTATTTATCAACTGTTTGTTGTGACATAGCCATATTTAATTTAACCAAGTGGCGCACCTAAGAGGAATCGAACCCCTAACCTTCTGATCCGTAGTCAGACGCTCTATCCAATTGAGCTATAGGTGCAATTTTATATAAAAAAAAGGTAGTCAACCTACCTATTATTATCAAATGGCGGTGAAGGAGAGATTTGAACTCTCGGTACCGTTTATAGGTACTCTCCCTTAGCAGGGGAGTGCATTAGGCCACTCTGCCACTTCACCATCATATCTGGCGGAAGATCAGAGATTCGAACTCTGAAGTCTTGCGACGCCGGTTTTCAAGACCGGTTCCTTACCAATTAGGATAACCTTCCACGCATTAAATATAATATCATACCTCATCTTTTTTGTCAACAAGGAATTTTCATTTTCTTATCCTAATTAGAAAATAATTGTTCCTACTAAAACAATTAAAGTCCCTACAACAAGGGTTATATAATCCCAAATACTCACACTTAATTTTATGTATTCGTTTCTCTTCCCTTTTGAGTTAAATCCCTTTGATTCCATAGCCATTGCTATACTTTCAGAAGCTCTTACAGCTGTTACCAACATTGGAAGCATAAAAATATTTTTTTCAACTCCCCTTGCTCTATATGCAAATCTCATATTTTGATACTCTTGCTTAACAATAGGAATAAAACTATATGCAGCTAATATCCCATAGGCAAAATTTCTTGGTAGTTTAAATTGTTGATTTAAACTTAAAATAAATAATCTAGGGTCTATTGTAAATACAAAAAATAAACCGATACTAGCAAAAGCCATTATTCTCATTGCTAGTTGCATCCCAGTTTCAGCATCTCCTATTACAACCACTATCTTAGTAAGAGAGGTTACATCTGTACTTTCACCACTGTGCAAGAAGCCTGTAAAAAATACTCCCACTGCTAAAAATATAACTGGTAAAAAAGCTAGAACTATCTTTTTTATGGTAACTTTATTAATCAACATCAGCAAAATCATAACTAGAAAAATTCCAAAGTTAAAATAATAGTTGTACTCAAAAGAGAGTATCAAAGAGATTAAAAAAAGTGTTAATCCCTTATAAGCAGGGTTTAATTTTAACATTCTATCTCACTCTCCTTAGCTCTTTTTCTTCAGTAACTTCATAAATAGAGTCTGAATATTCATATACTAAATTTCTATCATGAGATACAATTATTATTGTCAATCCTTCATTAGCTCTTTTCTTTAAAAACTCCATTATTTCCCTACTTGTTCTATTATCCTGTCCATAAGTCGGCTCATCACATAGGAGTATTTTTTGATCTCCTGATAACATAGATAATACAGCTACTTTTCTCTGTTGTCCTTGACTTAAAGCAAAAGGAGAATAGTTTCTATATTCATAAAGATTAAACTGTTTCAATAAGTTTTCTGCTCTTTCTAACAATTTTTTCTCATCTTTTTCATTTTGCTTCATACTAAAAATCAATTCATCTATAACTTTATAGGTAATAAATTGATTTTGAGGATTTTGAAAAACTATTCCTATATTTTTCAATATCTCTTTTCTTTTCCATTTTTTTATATCTTTACTTAAAAATTTAATAGTTCCATCTTTTATTTTTGTTAATCCAGCAATATTCAATAAAAGTGAGCTTTTACCTGCTCCACTTTTACCAACTAAAGAGACAATCTCTCCCTCTCTAGCTATTAAAGAGCAGTTTTCCAATAATTTTTTCTCTCCATACCCTATTGAAATATTTTCTAATTCTAATACAACTTCTTTTTCTTTTAAACTCTCTCTGTTTTCTTTAATTTCCTCACTATCTTCAAGTTCAAAATATGAGGTGTCATCTAAAATTTTACAACCTTTTCCTAAATATAGAAACTCATAATCTATATCTTTCCATAAACTGATTCTATGATCTATGGCTATAATTGTAGTTTTATTCTCTTCATTTAATCTTTTTAATTTTTGTATTATCTCTTGGCTACTTTCATAATCTACATTGGCAAATGGCTCATCCAATATAATTATCTTTGGAGAGATAGCTAAAATAATTGCCAATGCAACTTTTTGTTTCTCCCCCCCTGACAATGAAGAGAGATCTCTATCTTTTAAATACAAAATATCCATCTCACTAAGTACTATATCTACTAATTCATTCATCTTTTCAACTGGATACTCCATATTCTCAAGACAAAAAATAATCTCATCCTTTACTTTTTCCATACAAAATTGAGCATCAGAGTTTTGAAATATCATCATAATCTCTTTTACTCTCTCATTTGGGGAGTATTCTGATATATCTCTATTTAAAAGCAATACCTTACCCTTTGACATTACCCCTTTATGCTCAGGATAAAGCCCTGATAAAATATATGTTAAAGTACTTTTTCCACAACCTGAAAACCCAGAGATAAGATAGACTTTTCCCTCTAAAAAATTATAAGAAAAACCATCAATTATATTGTTTTTAGAATTTATTTGATATTTAAATTCTATATCTTCACAACTTAAAACTTTTTTCATAGATTAATCTTCCATGCTATTTTGATTTCCCAATGTATAGCTACTTAAAGCACCTGTTTTTGCCAATTTATCTGCTGCTATTTTACAGATTACCCCTGCAAAAATAATTGAACTAATAGCTCTTACAACAAACATTCCCACTAACATTGTAGCTGAATATTTTACAAATCCACCTCTTACAAATCCCCATATAAAGCTAGTTACACAAGCAGCAAATGCAGCTAAGCACATATTTTTCATAGTATAGTTTTTATATCTGTCTTTAGCAAAAATAATTTCAGGTCCTGCTCCTTGAATTATTCCTGATAATATAACTATTGGTCCAAACATATTTCCCATGATAACTTCTATTACAGCTGATAAAACCTCTGCTATAATAGCTACTCCTGATCTTTGAACTATATATGGAACAAAAGTTGCTGCCATAAACCATACTCCAAATAATATTTCATAAGCAAATGGAGCTAAACCTAATGGGGCTAAAATTGTAGCTATAAAGTTAGCTAAATATACTGCTCCTAAATATATAAATGAAAATATTACTGAAAATAAACATACCATTATTACATCTTTTAACTTCCAATTAAACATTTTTTCCTCCCAATTCTATTCCTTTGTTGGACTATTCACTGATATTGTTACTTGTAAAATATAGTGCGATAGATTAGTTTCACCATACTCAAATATATCTTCTAAAGTTTTAAACACATCATGTACATCCCCTTCAAGAATAGAAACATAGTGAGAACTTTTTGAAAATACTCCATTTTCCTTAGCTTTCATAACTGCATGAGCTATATGTTCCATATAGTCATTTTCTCCCATAGGATAGAATGATATTTTACTTACAACATTGAATTTTTGATCTTTAATTAAACTTTCATTTAATTTTATATCATCTACTTCCATAAAAGAATCTGCATCAGTATCTCCAGGACACCCCTTTGAAAAAGTTGCTTCCAATGCCATATGAACATTTTCTCTGTAAGCATTTATAAACAATCCCTTTACACTGTCAAAAACATGTACTCTTTTTCCTCTAACACAAGTACTTAATTTATCAGTAGCTTTCCATACTTTTGACATATCAGTTTTTGAAAGAGCTCCTAAAATTATCTCTACAAAATTATCTGCCATTGGATATAGAGAAAATCTACATCCTGAAACTCCTTTACTAGCTCCTCCAATACACCATAAACAATCTTTTAATCCCATAAAAAAACCTCCTTTTAATTTCACAAAAGGAGGTAAATAAAAAACTTTTCTTATTATTACTCCTTTCGTCGGCATTATCCGAATCAAGTCCTTTGGGTTCAGGTAAAATTACCTATCTCAGCTTTTGCACCCCAGTAATTTTTTTAATTTTATCAACTGTATTATAATATCACTATTCTTTTTTTATGTCTATACAAAATTTTTTAATCTATCAGAAATTAAGCTTTATTTTTTAAAACCTTGAATAAAAATTTCTTATTATAAAAAAACTGTGCAAAATGATAATATAAAATTATCATTTTACAACAGTTATTATTACATTTCTAATCTCTCTTTTAATTTTTTTATTCCTTCATCATCTGCTCTAGAAATATAAAATATCCCCTCTACTCCAGATTCTCTCAATATCTCTTCAGCTCTACTATAGTCATTAACCTTATCTATCTTAGTAATTACTCCTATTACATCCTTGCCTAGAAACATCGATTTGAAATTAGGTGGAAAGAAATTACCTTCATCATCTGCACTTTGAACAAATATAATTTTCTCTGCCTCTGCTGCTGTTACTAATAAAGCTCTAAAAAAGAATTTATTTTCAATATACTCTCCTGGAGTGTCAATAATATTATTTTCATAAGAGATTGCCTGTGTCTTTGTATAGATAACATCTTGTTCATTTAATCTCTGTGTTAAAGTAGTTTTCCCACACCCTATTTTTCCTAATAACATAACTTTCATAACTATCAAGACCTTGTAAATTTAGATACTGAAAATTGAAGTGTATTTTCTAAAAAACTTAATACACTTTTTAATGAATTCTCTACACTAGAAACATCTCCATTAATAACTAATGTTCCTGTAAATCTATCTAAAAAACCTATCTCTATATTTCCAGCTTTCGTTGCTACATCCCCAGCTATAATAGCAGTTTCTCCTGGAGTTAAAGTTAAAATTCCAATGGCTTTTGTAATTTCAGAATTTAATCCAACTTTTTTACATAACTCTTTATTTGGATGTGCAATTAAATGTGCAAGTGTCACTTGTTTCCCAGGAACATATTCCTGTATAATTCTATTTTTTTCCTCCATATTTACCACCACCTTATTATACTTTATTTTATTATATTAATATAAAAAGTCAAATTATTGTCATTTGGAATTTAAAAATTTTTTTAATTATTTCTAAAAAAATAGTTGCATAAAATTTCACTTTGTGATATATTGTTTTCTATACAAAAACATATGTTTACAAATTAAAGACACAGGAGATGGGAAATAATGAAAAATCTATATGAAAGTTGGATAAAAATAAGTCTTATAAAAAGAATAATAATAGGACTTATTGTTGGAGTTATATTAGTTTTAGTTGCACCTGAAAAGGCAAGTGGTATTACAATTTTAGGAGATCTTTTTGTTGGAGCTTTAAAAGCAATTGCACCTCTATTAGTTTTTGTTTTAGTTATGGCAGCTGTTTTGCAACATAAAAAAGGACAAAAATCTAATATGAAATTAATCATATTTTTATATCTTTTAGGAACTTTCCTTGCAGCTAGTGTTGCTGTAGCTGGTTCTTTCCTTTTCCCAGTAGATCTTATTTTAAAAGCTGGAGAAAGTAGCATTGTTCCTCCAGAAAATATATCTGGAGTATTAAAAGCTCTATTTATGAATCTTGTTGAAAATCCTGTAAAAGCTCTTTTACAAGGTAACTATATCGGAATCTTATTCTGGAGTGCTCTATTTGGTTTCTTCCTAAAAGAAAGTTCAGAAAACAGTAAAAAATTAATTTTAGATGTATCAGATGTTATTTTAAAAACTGTTAAAACTATTATAGAATTTGCTCCATTTGGAATAATGGGATTGATTTTTAACTCACTACGTACTAGTGGTTTTGCAAGTTTACTTATCTATGGAAAACTTATCTTACTTCTTTTAGGTTGTATGGGATTTGTTACTTTTGTTATCAACCCTCTAGTTGCTTACTTCTATATTAGACAAAATCCTTATCCTTTAGTTATAAGATGTCTTAAAGATAGTGGAGTTACTGCTTTCTTTACTAGAAGTTCAGCTGCTAATATTCCAGTAAATATGAATTTATGTGAAAATTTAGGACTTGATAAAGAGGTTTACTCAGTTTCTATACCATTGGGAGCTACAATTAATATGGGTGGTGCTGCTATCACTATTTCAATATTTGCTCTTAGTGCTGCACACACTTTAAATATTCAAGTAGATATTTTCTCAGCTCTTTTACTTAGTGTTTTATCAGCAATTAGTGCTTGTGGTGCATCTGGAGTTGCTGGTGGATCTCTACTTCTTGTACCTCTAGCTTGTAGCTTATTTGGTATCCCTAATGATATAGCTATGCAAGTAGTTGGAGTTGGATTTATTATTGGAGTTATTCAAGATTCTTGTGAAACTGCTTTAAACTCATCTACTGACGTTTTATTTACTTGTGTTGCTGAGTTTGCTAACTGGAGAAAAGAGGGAAAATCTATTGTTGTAGAAAGGGCTTAGTACATTCAAAGAGTTTTGTGATATAATGTAAAAAAACTGATTTTTAAGGAGATTACTATGAAAATTCTTTTTATAGATACAGAAACTGGTGGTTTATCACAAAACTCTGCTCTTATTCAACTTTCAGGAATAGTTCAAATTGATAAAACTGAGGCTGAAGTTTTTAACTTCCATGTTAAACCTTTTCCAAATTCTGAAGTTACAGATGAAGCATTGACTATTCAAAATAGAACTAGAGAAGAGATTGAAAATTTTGAAGATGAAGAGATTGTTTTTCAAAAATTTATAGGTATTTTAGATAAATATATTGATAAGTATGATAAAAATGATAAATTTATATTATCTGGTTATAATGTAAATTTCGATAAAGATGTTATATATAGATTTTTTAGAAGAAATAGAAATAATTTTTTCTTTAGTTATGTTCAAGGAGCAGTTTTAGATCCTCTATATCTAATCACTCCTTTACAACTTTTAAATAAAATCCCTGTGTTAGATAACAATAGATTAGAAACTTGGTGTGAATATTTTAATATTCCTTTAATTAATCACGATTCTTTACAAGATGTTATAGCTACAAAAAAATTAACAAAAGAACTAATGCGTTTAATGAAAAAATAGAAGAGAGTTGATCTCTTCTATTTTTATTATCTATTATCCACTTTTTCAGGATATAAATCATGGTTAGCCATACGATTAAAAGCTACCTCTTCCCACTTAGTTCCTTTTTTCCCATAGTTACAATATGGATCAATGGAAATTCCCCCTCTTGGAGTAAATTTCCCCCAAACCTCTATATATTTAGGATCCATTAATTTTATAAGATCCTTCATTATTATATTGATACAATCTTCATGAAAATCTCCATGATTTCTAAAACTAAAAAGATATAGTTTCAAAGATTTACTCTCTACCATTTTAATATTTGGCACATAAGATATAACTATATTTGCAAAATCTGGTTGCCCTGTGATTGGACATAAACTTGTAAATTCTGGACAGTTAAATTTTACAAAATAATCATTTTCTAGGTGTTTATTATCAAAAGTTTCTAAAAGTTCTGGAGCATAATCTTGTGGATATTTTACTCCTTGATTTCCTAAAAGTGTTAAATTATCTAATTCTCTCATCTATCTCCCCTCTCTTATTTTTACTAATGGATCTACTGCTCCATTTAATTCAAAAGCTTTCTCTCTATCTATACAAGTTCCACACCCACCACATGAATACTCTTTTCCCTCATAACAACTCCAAGTTAATTCATATGGAACTTTTAATTCAAGCCCCTTTTTTACGATATCCTTTTTATGAAGATTTACAAAGGGTGCTTCAACTTTTAATTTCTTTCCACTTCCTTCATATATAGCTAAATTTATAGCATCATTAAATTCCTTGCTACAATCTGGATATGCACTTCCTGCTGCATCATCACTGTGAGCTCCATATAATATTAAGTCACAATCTTTTGAAAGTGCTATACTTGCTGCTGAGGATAAAAATAATCCATTTCTAAAAGGAACATATGTAGAAACTGTTTCTCCTTTTGTCTCTTCCAATTGTTCAGCATAACTACTATGTGGAATCTCCTCTTTAGAATGAGAAAGTAAAGAACAGTTACTATATGCAAATATTTTTACTAAATCAATCTCTATAAGTTCAATATTATAGTAATTAGCTATATCTCTAGCTGCTTTTAACTCTTTAGTATGTTTTTGCCCATATAAAGCACTTAAAGCAACAACATTTTCCTTTCCATATCTATCTATTGCCATAGCTAAACAGGTAGTACTATCTATTCCACCACTTAATAAAACTAAAGCTCTCATTTTTCCTCCTATATTCTATTGTATAACTTATTTTGTAACATAAAATTATCTTTAAATTTCCCTTCAAATATTGCAGTTTCTGTAATACTATTATTTTTCTTTATTCCCCTCATTGTCATACAACTATGTTTTCCCTTTATTAAAACTGCTATATCTCCAGAACCTGTTACTTTCTTCATTATATAAGCTATATCTTTTCCTATTCTCTCTTGAAGTTGTAATCTTTTACTTACCATATCACATATTCTAGCTATCTTACTTAGTCCTATTACCTTTCCCTTAGGTAGATAAGCTACTGTTACACTCATATCATACATCAAGGCTAAATGGTGTTCACAACAGCTAAAAATATCTATATCTCTAACCACTACAATATTATCATTATCAGTTAATATATCTTCTTCAAAAGTTTTATTAAACATCTCAGCTATCTCATCATTACTATAATTTATCCCTTCAAATATCTCCTCATACATCTTAGCTACTCTAGTTGGAGTTTCCTTTAATCCCTCTCTTTCTGGATCCTCTCCTAGAGCTATCAGCAAACCTTTTATATGGTGTTTAATTGCTTCTATATCCATTTTTACACCCCTTTTGCTTCTGGATCCCAGATTATTTTGTGCATTTGAAGCTGCATATTTACTCCATTCAGCTTGTACTTTTTCATAAAATCTACTATTGATGAAAGCTCTATTTTTCCAAATACTGGACTTATATAGACAGCACATTTTCCAATAAGAGAATATTTTTCAATAACCTCTCTAGCTTTTTCTAAATCTTTAATATCTCCAGCTACAAATTTTACTGTATCTTTCTCAGTTAAATATCGAAAATTATCAAGATCCATATATTTTTCCATATTACTACTAGGAAGTTTATAATCCATTGTAAAAGATGGTGAATTTTTAATCTCACTAAATCTTTTCAAATTTATACTTCCATTTGTCTCTATCTCAATATTCAAATCTAAATTTTCTCCTAATTTTTTTAAAAATTCTCCAATATTTTCTTGTAATAGAGGCTCTCCCCCTGTAATAGTTATATTTTTTATTCCACTTTCTACTACCTTATTATATAGCTCTTCTAAACTCATAAGAGTATATGGTGAAGTATCACTATTAGCCCATTTAGTATCACAGTAACTACAATTTAAGTTACATTTTTGAAACCTTATAAACAGTGCCAATTGCCCTGCCTTTTTTCCCTCTCCATTGATACTTTCAAAAATTTCTACAACTTTATAATTAAACATCCTACATCATCTCACTATATGTAGCACAATTATTTGGAGTTTCATATACAAATATGTTTTTTACTAAAAATCCTTTATCTTTAAAATAATTATAAAAATATTTAGCAAAATTTTCAGCAGTCGGTCTAAACTCCATTTCAATTATTCTAAATCCATCCTCTTTTAAAGCATTTAAAGTAAGTTCTCTCATACTATCTTTCTCAATAATAAGAGCATGATCATAATAATCTGCTAACTCTTTTAAGCATTTTTTCAAATCTCCAAAGTCCACTAACATTCCTCTACAACTTCCATTCTCTTGAAGCTCTTCTCCATAAATTTCTACTTTTATAGTCCAACGATGTCCATGAATATTTCTACACTTTCCCTCATATTGAGCTAAAAAATGTGCACTATCAAAACTTGCTTCACTTATTAATGTATACATAATTTTCTCCTCGTATAATATTTATATAATAATTTATTAATTATTAACCTATTTTAATTTTTA
>OGGP01000150.1_pt1 | contig 58490 bp, 40 predicted proteins | sample 1571261 | NCBI WGS metagenome assembly OGGP01 (sample SAMEA2581968, study PRJEB24529) | metagenome | biome: Human gut stool | place: China | collected 2011
GGTAGGTACTATCATCAATGCAGAAGTATATCAGATCTGGAAAAAAGAGATGTTGTTGCTTGACGATGAAGGAAACGAGTTATTGTTGCCGAAAACAGAGCAGATACCAAGCGATTTTTATCGTAAAGGAGAAACTGCCCGTGCAGTGGTGGCACGCGTGGACAACAAAAACAACAATCCGAAAATTATCCTCTCGCGTACTTCTCCGGTTTTCCTGCAGCGCTTGTTCGAGATGGAAGTGCCTGAAATAAACGATGGCCTGATTACCATCAAAAAGATTGCCCGTATTCCCGGTGAACGTGCCAAGATTGCGGTAGAATCTTATGATGACAGAATTGACCCTGTAGGAGCCTGCGTAGGTGTAAAGGGAAGTCGTATTCATGGCATCGTACGTGAACTTCGCAATGAAAACATTGATGTGATTAATTATACATCTAATATTTCATTGTTTATCCAGCGTGCTTTAAGCCCGGCTAAGATTTCTTCTATTCGTCTGAATGAAGAAGAACGTAAAGCAGAAGTATTCTTGAAACCGGAAGAAGTATCGTTGGCTATTGGTAAAGGCGGTTTGAATATTAAACTGGCCAGTATGTTGACTGAGTACACCATTGATGTGTTCCGTGAGTTGGATGAAAACGCGCAGGATGAAGATATTTATTTGGACGAGTTCAGAGATGAAATCGACGGATGGGTGATCGATGCTATCAAGGCTATTGGCATTGATACGGCTAAGTCTGTATTGAATGCACCTCGCGAAATGCTGATTGAAAAAACGGATCTTGAAGAAGAAACGGTGGACGAGGTATTACGCATTTTGAAATCGGAGTTTGAAGATAATGAATAATAGATCAATGCGATGATGTGCCGATATGCCAATAAAAAGAAAGGGCGTATAGGAATTGGCACATTGGCATATTGAACGATTATCAAATTATTCTTTCTCCATTATTCTTTAAATTAAAATATGACGATAAGGTTAAACAAAGTTACAAGAGATTTAAATGTAGGAATCGCGACGGTAGTTGAGTTCTTGCAAAAGAAGGGGTATACCGTTGAGGCAAACCCGAATACGAAAATTACCGAGGAGCAGTATGCTATGCTCGTGAAAGAGTTCAGCACAGATAAGAACCTTAGACTTGAATCGGAACGTTTCATTCAGGAACGTCAAAACAAAGATCGCAACAAGGCATCTGTTTCTATCGATGGTTATGATAAGAAGGAACCGGAGAAGACTGTTGCTGACGATGTGATTAAGACGGTCATTCCGGAAGATGTGCGTCCGAAGTTTAAACCTGTCGGAAAAATTGATTTAGATAAACTGAACCGGAAGGTTGAGAAAGAACCGGTGAAAGAAGAGCCAAAACCACAACCTGTAGCTGCTGAGGAAAAGAAAGTAGCGGAAGAGGTTAAGCCTGTTGTAAACGAAGTGAAAAAAGAAGAAGTCACTGTGACTCCTGCTACTTCGGAACCGAAACCGGTGAAAGAAGAACCGAAACCGGTGGTGGTTGAAAAGCCTGTTGAAACAGAAAAGAAAGTGGTTGAGGAAGTCAAGAAAGAAGAACCAAAAGTCGTGGTGTCTCCAGAAAAAACAGAGAAGAAAGAAGAGAAACCGGTAGCAGAAGCACCGGTTACTCCAGTAGAGAAGGAAGAGGAGGGCGTATTTAAGATCCGTCCGACTGAGTTTGTATCTAAGATTAATGTTATCGGGCAGATTGACTTGGCTGCATTAAATCAGTCGACACGTCCGAAGAAGAAATCGAAAGAGGAAAAGCGGAAAGAGCGTGAAGAGAAGGAAAAGCTTCGTCAGGATCAGAAGAAACAGATGAAGGAAGCCATCATCAAGGAAATCCGTAAAGAAGATAGTAAACAAGCTAAGGTCGTTGGTAAGGAAAACCTTGATCCTAACGGTAAGAAGAAACGTAATCGCATCAACAATAATAAGGAAAAAGTAGATGTGAACAATGTTGCTTCTAATTTTGCACACCCTACTCCAAACAGTGAGCGTACGAATAATAACCGTGGAGGAAATCAACAAGGTGGCGGCGGACAGAATAGAAACCGTAATAACAATAATAAAGACCGCTTCAAAAAGCCTGTAGTAAAGCAGGAAGTAAGCGAAGAAGATGTAGCAAAGCAGGTTAAAGAAACGTTGGCTCGTCTGACAAGCAAAGGTAAGAACAAAGGTGCCAAATATCGTAAAGAAAAACGTGACATGGCGTCCAACCGTATGCAGGAACTGGAAGATCAGGAAATGGCAGAAAGCAAGGTACTGAAGCTGACTGAGTTCGTAACGGCTAACGAGTTGGCAACAATGATGGACGTATCAGTCAATCAGGTTATTGCAACTTGTATGAGTATCGGTATGATGGTTTCCATCAACCAGCGTCTGGATGCGGAAACAATCAATCTGGTAGCCGAAGAGTTTGGTTTCAAGACCGAATATGTAAGTGCGGAAGTGGCACAGGCTATCGTGGAAGAAGAAGATGCTCCGGAAGATTTGCAGCCACGTGCTCCAATTGTAACGGTGATGGGACACGTTGACCACGGTAAGACATCCTTGCTTGACTACATCCGTAAGGCGAATGTAATTGCCGGTGAAGCCGGAGGTATTACACAGCACATCGGTGCTTACAACGTACAGTTGGAAGACGGACGCCGTATTACGTTCCTGGATACTCCGGGACACGAGGCGTTTACTGCTATGCGTGCCCGTGGTGCGAAAGTAACGGATATTGCGATCATTATTGTGGCAGCCGATGATAACGTGATGCCGCAGACGAAGGAAGCGATCAATCATGCGATGGCAGCAGGTGTACCTATTGTATTTGCAATCAATAAGGTAGATAAGCCGACTGCTAATCCGGACAAGATTAAAGAAGAACTGGCTGCAATGAACTATCTCGTGGAAGAATGGGGTGGTAAATATCAGTCACAAGATATCTCTGCCAAGAAAGGTATGGGTGTGGAAGATTTGATGGAAAAAGTATTGCTGGAAGCTGAAATGCTTGATTTGAAGGCAAATCCGAACCGCAATGCAACAGGATCCATCATTGAATCTTCATTGGATAAGGGACGTGGTTATGTAGCTACCGTGCTGGTATCGAATGGTACTTTGAAAGTAGGAGATATCGTATTGGCAGGAACCAGCTACGGACGTGTGAAAGCCATGTTCAACGAACGTAATCAGCGCGTGAAAGAAGCGGGACCGGCCGAACCGGCATTGATTCTGGGACTGAACGGTGCTCCTGCTGCAGGTGATACGTTCCATGTAGTTGAAAGTGATCAGGAAGCCCGTGAAATCACGAACAAACGTGAACAGCTGGCTCGTGAACAAGGCTTGCGTACACAGAAGATCCTGACTTTGGACGAACTTGGCCGTCGTATTGCTTTGGGTAACTTCCAGGAATTGAACATCATCGTCAAAGGTGACGTGGACGGTTCTGTAGAAGCATTGAGCGACTCGTTGATCAAGTTGTCTACTGAACAGATCCAGGTAAATGTGATCCATAAAGGCGTGGGTGCTATCTCCGAATCGGATGTATCACTGGCTGCTGCTTCGGATGCGATTATCGTCGGATTCCAGGTACGTCCTTCGGGTGCTGCCGCTAAGATGGCGGAACAGGAAGGTGTCGATATCCGTAAGTACTCCGTCATCTACGATGCAATCGAAGAGGTGAAGGCCGCTATGGAAGGTATGTTAGCTCCGGAACTGAAAGAACAGATTACGGCTACGATCGAAATCCGCGAAGTGTTCAATATCACGAAAGTGGGACTTGTGGCCGGTGCGGTAGTGAAGACCGGAAAGGTGAAACGAAGCGACAAGGCTCGTCTGATCCGCGATGGTATCGTTATCTTCACCGGAAACATCAATGCACTGAAACGCTTCAAGGACGACGTGAAGGAAGTAGGTACAAACTTCGAGTGCGGTATCAGTCTGGTGAACTGCAACGACATGAAGGTAGGCGATATGATCGAGACATTCGAAGAAATAGAAGTGAAACAGACGTTATAAATTGTACTGAATCGAGAATATACGGAGGCACAGAGTGGATTTACAACTCCGTGCCTCCTTTTTCTTTTAAAAAGAGATAATGACAACGATTGATATAATCATCCTTATTATAATAGGTGCCGGTGTGGTGGCGGGCTTTATGAAAGGCTTTATCCGTCAGCTGGCTTCTATTCTGGGATTGGTCGTCGGTTTGCTGGCAGCAAAGGCTTTGTATGCAACGTTGGCGGAGAAGCTTTGTCCGGCTGTGACGGACTCGATGACGGTTGCACAGGTATTGGCTTTTATTGTCATCTGGATCGCTGTTCCGCTGATATTCACGTTAGTGGCGTCCTTGCTGACGAAAGCGATGGAAGCCATCTCACTGGGGTGGCTGAACCGTTGGCTGGGAAGTGGATTGGGAGCACTCAAATTTCTGTTGTTAACGAGCCTTGTGATCTGTGTGATAGAGTTTATCGATAGCGATAATAAGTTAATTAGTGCAACAAAAAAGAGCGAATCATTGTTATATTATCCTATGGAAACGTTTGCGGGAATCTTTTTCCCTGCTGCTAAGAATATAACGCAACAATATATATTAGATAATAAAGATGCAACAAGAAGAACCCAATAAATATGTAAAGGAACTGACGCAGGAGAAGTACAAATATGGTTTCACCACGAAGGTACACACCGATGTTATTGAGCGTGGACTCAACGAAGATGTAGTCCGTCTGATTTCATCGAAAAAAGATGAACCCGAATGGCTGCTGGAGTTCCGACTGAAAGCGTATCGCCATTGGCTGACGCTGGAAATGCCGACTTGGGCACATCTCCGTATTCCGGAGATCGATTATCAGGCAATTTCGTACTATGCCGATCCGACGAAGAAGAAAGAAGGACCGAAGAGTATGGATGAAGTAGATCCGGAACTGATAAAGACATTCAATAAACTGGGTATTCCCTTGGAAGAACAGATGGCATTGAGCGGAATGGCTGTGGATGCAGTGATGGACTCGGTATCCGTAAAGACTACTTTCAAAGAGACGTTGATGGAGAAAGGCATTATATTCTGCTCCTTTAGTGAAGCGGTACGGGAACATCCGGACCTTGTGAAGAAGTATATGGGCTCGGTAGTAGGCTATCGGGATAACTTCTTCGCTGCTTTGAACTCGGCCGTGTTCTCTGACGGTTCTTTCGTTTATATACCGAAGGGAGTACGCTGTCCGATGGAGCTTTCTACTTATTTCCGTATCAATGCCCGTAACACGGGACAGTTTGAACGTACGCTGATTGTGGCGGACGATGATTCGTATGTATCTTATCTGGAGGGATGTACCGCACCGATGCGTGATGAAAATCAGTTGCATGCGGCTATCGTGGAGATTGTGGTACATGATCGTGCAGAAGTGAAATACAGTACGGTTCAGAACTGGTATCCGGGTGATGCCGAAGGTAAAGGTGGAGTCTATAACTTTGTGACGAAACGCGGCAACTGCAAAGGGGTGGACAGCAAACTGTCCTGGACACAGGTGGAAACTGGTTCGGCTATTACGTGGAAGTACCCTTCCTGCATATTGACAGGCGATAATTCGACGGCTGAGTTTTATTCTGTAGCCGTGACAAATAATTATCAGCAAGCAGATACCGGAACAAAAATGATTCATCTGGGAAAGAATACCCGCAGCACGATTGTCAGCAAAGGTATCTCTGCCGGACATAGCGAGAACTCTTATCGCGGTCTGGTACGTGTAGCTGAAAAAGCCGATAATGCACGCAATTACAGCCAATGTGACTCTTTGCTGCTGGGTGATAAATGTGGTGCGCATACTTTCCCGTATATGGATATCCACAATGAGACGGCTGTGGTGGAGCATGAGGCGACTACCAGCAAGATCAGCGAAGATCAGATATTCTATTGTAATCAGCGGGGAATCCCGACAGAGGATGCTATCGGGCTGATTGTTAACGGATATGCGAAAGAAGTATTAAATAAACTTCCGATGGAGTTTGCGGTGGAAGCACAGAAGTTGCTTACTATTTCGTTGGAAGGAAGCGTGGGATAAAAAATAAATAAGCTTATGTTAGAGATAAAAGACCTGCATGCCAGCATTAATGGCAAAGAGATATTGAAAGGTATTAACCTGACGGTGAAACCGGGCGAAGTACATGCGATAATGGGGCCGAACGGTTCCGGAAAGAGTACGCTTTCTTCTGTTCTGGTGGGAAATCCTGCTTTTGAGGTGACAAAAGGTTCGGTCACTTTCTATGGCAAGAATCTGCTGGAGTTGAGTCCGGAAGACCGTAGTCATGAAGGTATTTTCCTTAGTTTCCAGTATCCGGTAGAAATCCCCGGAGTAAGCATGGTGAACTTCATGCGGGCGGCTGTCAATGAACAACGCAAGTATAAAGGTCTGCCTGCGTTGACTGCCAGCGAATTTCTGAAACTGATGCGTGAGAAGCGTGCCGTAGTCGAACTGGACAATAAACTTGCTAACCGTTCGGTGAATGAAGGTTTCTCCGGTGGTGAGAAAAAGCGTAACGAGATCTTCCAGATGGCAATGCTGGAACCGCGTCTGAGCATTCTTGACGAGACAGATTCCGGTCTGGATATTGATGCCCTCCGTATTGTAGCGGAAGGCGTGAATAAGCTCAAGACTCCCGAAACAAGTACGATCGTCATCACTCACTATCAGCGTCTGCTCGATTATATCAAACCGGATATAGTGCACGTACTCTATAAAGGTCGTATTGTGAAAACCGCCGGACCGGAACTAGCCTTGGAACTGGAAGAAAAGGGATACGATTGGATTAAGAAAGAAGTAGGAGAATAACGATGAATGTAGAACAACAATACATAGATCTCTTCTCTCAGACGGAAGCCATGATCTGCAAGCATAGTGCGGAAGTGCTGAATGCACCCCGTGCGGCTGCTTTTGCCGATTTTGAGCGTCTCGGATTCCCGACCCGTAAGATGGAGAAGTATAAATACACGGATATAAGCAAGTATTTCGAGCCCGATTACGGTCTGAACCTTAACCGCCTTCAGATTCCGGTCAATCCGTACGAAGTGTTTAAGTGTGATGTCCCGAATATGAGCACAGCCTTGTATTTTGTGGTAAACGACGCATTTTATAATAAAGCGCTTCCTAAAACTCATTTGCCGGAAGGAGTCATCTTCGGCAGCCTCAAAGAAGTCGCTGCGGAACATCCCGAACTGGTGAAGAAGTACTACGGCAAGCTGGCTGATACCTCCAAGGATGGCGTAACAGCTTTCAATACGACTTTTGCACAGGATGGAGCCATCTTCTATGTTCCGAAGAACGTAATCGTAGAGAAGCCCATCCAGCTGGTGAATATCCTTCGTGCAGATGTTAACTTCATGGTGAACCGTCGCGTGCTGATCATCCTGGAAGATGGAGCGCAGGCACGCCTGTTGATCTGTGATCATGCGATGGATAATGTGAACTTCCTTGCAACGCAGGTGATCGAAGTATTTGCTGGAGAGAATGCGGTATTCGATATGTATGAGCTCGAAGAAACACATACAAGTACGGTTCGTATCAGTAACCTGTACGTGAAGCAGGAAGCAAACAGCAATGTTTTGCTGAATGGCATGACGCTGCACAACGGAACTACCCGTAATACAACGGAAGTTCTGCTAGCCGGCGAAGGGGCTGAGATTAATCTTTGCGGTATGGCAATCGCTGATAAAAACCAGCATGTGGACAATAACACCTCCATTGATCATGCAGTACCGAATTGTACCAGTAATGAATTATTCAAGTACGTGCTTGATGACCAGTCGACCGGTGCTTTTGCCGGACTGGTATTGGTACGTCCTGATGCCCAGCATACAAATTCTCAACAGACCAACCGCAACCTCTGTGCCACACGCGATGCGCGTATGTACACGCAGCCGCAGCTTGAAATCTATGCGGACGATGTGAAATGCTCTCACGGGGCAACTGTGGGGCAGTTGGACGAGAATGCTTTGTTCTATATGCGTGCACGCGGAATAGCGGAGAAAGAAGCACGCTTGCTTCTGATGTTTGCATTCGTCAATGAAGTCATCGATACGATTCGTCTGGATGCACTGAAAGACCGTCTGCACCTGTTGGTAGAAAAACGCTTCCGTGGCGAACTGAACAAGTGCCAGGGATGTGCAATATGTAAATGATGAATAAGTAAAATGGATATTCAAAAGATACGTGAAGACTTTCCGATATTGAGCCGTACGGTGTATGGTAAACCATTGGTTTATTTCGATAACGGTGCGACCACTCAGAAACCTCGTCTGGTGGTGGATGCGCTGGTAGATGAGTATTACTCTGTGAATGCGAATGTGCATCGTGGAGTACATTACCTTTCCCAGCAGGCAACGGAACTGCATGAAGCCTCCCGCGAGACGGTACGGCAGTTTATCAATGCCGGCAGCACGAATGAGGTCGTCTTTACACGGGGTACGACTGAAAGTATCAATTTGCTTGTTTCCAGTTTTGGAGATGAGTTTATGCAGGAAGGCGATGAAGTGATCCTTTCGGTGATGGAGCATCACAGTAATATCGTTCCCTGGCAACTTCTGGCTGCCCGCAAAGGAATTGCCATCAAGGTCATTCCGATGAATGACAAGGGCGAACTGTTGCTGGATGAATATGAAAAGTTATTCACCGAGCGTACAAAGATAGTCAGTGTAGTTCAGGTGTCGAACGTATTGGGAACCGTAAATCCTGTCAAGGAAATGATTGCGACGGCTCATGCGCATGGAGTACCTTTTCTAGTGGATGCTGCACAGTCTATCCCCCACATGAAGGTGGATGTGCAAGACTTGGATGCCGATTTCCTGGTGTTCTCCGCACATAAGGTTTACGGCCCGACAGGTGTCGGTGTGCTTTATGGAAAGGAAGAATGGCTGGACCGTATGCCCCCTTATCAAGGAGGAGGAGAAATGATTCAGCACGTCTCTTTTGAAAAGACTACCTTCAACGAACTGCCTTTCAAGTTTGAAGCCGGTACGCCGGACTACATCGGTACTACCGGACTGGCAAAAGCCCTTGACTATGTTAATGGCATCGGACTCGACCAAATCGCTGCTCATGAACACGAGCTGACAACGTATGCGCTGAAGCGATTGAAGGAAATACCCAATATGCGTATTTTCGGTGAGGCGGCAGATCGGGGAGCGGTGATTTCATTTCTGGTGGGAGATATTCATCATTTCGATTTGGGAACATTGTTAGACCGTTTAGGTATCGCTGTCCGCACGGGGCACCATTGTGCGCAACCGTTGATGCAACGGCTCGGAATCGAAGGTACGGTACGTGCATCATTTGCCATGTACAATACACGATCGGAAGTGGACGCATTAGTGGCTGGGATCGAACGCGTCAGCCAGATGTTCTAAAGATATTAATCGCTATTCCTGCAAGAATAGCGATTTTTTTTATTCTTTAACTAAAAAAGTCTCTTTGAAGTGCAGTGATTTGAAGTTTCCTGCGTCTAATAAGAAAGAATAAAAATCATTTTAGGTATATTAAGTTGGTCGTGAGACCGCGCTTTCTATAAATTCTCTCTCTCTTTAACTCTAATTGGCGGCTATATCGCATTGATTTGCGGTATAGCTGCAATTTTTTTAGGGTGACATTGCAACCTTTTGGGGATATCCTGCGTCTAATAGGATAGTAAACAACTAAAAAAGAAGAAAAAGATCATGTTAGTGACTACAACTCCCATCATTGAGGGAAAACGAATAGTAAAGTACTACGGAATTGTTTCCGGAGAGACAATCATTGGTGCCAATGTATTCCGTGACTTGTTTGCAAGTATTCGGGATATTGTAGGAGGTCGTTCCGGTGCATATGAAGAAGTACTACGTATGGCAAAAGATACAGCTTTGCAGGAGATGCAGGCACAGGCAGCAAAGTTAGGAGCCAATGCAGTGATCGGTGTCGATCTGGATTATGAAACAGTAGGAGGCAGCGGTAGTATGCTGATGGTAACTGCCAACGGAACTGCTGTAACGATTGAAGATTAGTTGATTGTTTTATTGTATGAGAAAGGGGATTCACCACGAACGGTGTTTCCCCTTTTGTTCTTAATGTTTGTGCCATGCCTTTGGCACAAGCGTGCCAAAGGCTTGGCATGAGTAAGGCAGTAGGAAGTTATCTGCCGTAAGCTCAATCACGCGGCTAAAGGCTTGATTAGTGGTGAAAGCATCTATGCCCACTTTCATCAGATAATCACTGGAATAAGTCTTTTCGTTGGCAGCCAGGCTGGATTTACTATTCGGCATCAGATTGATTTCTTTTACCTTATACATTTTCTTGGCATCCAATCCCTGTAGTTTAACAGGCAATAGTTAGTTTGCGGGCATAAAAAAAGGCTATCTATCCCAGACAGCCAATCTTTTGTTAACCTTAAATCTAATACTATGAAAAACACACTACAAAGATAGGGACTTTTCGGCTATCTCCAAATTTTCGGGGCAAAGTGAGGCGCTTTATAACATGGTTTAATAGAAATAACGGGTTTGTTAACGATTAACGTAATAAGACTAAAAATTAACTAACGAGCTATTGGCCTGATGCTCTTTTGCAGGATTCTCAAAAGACTTTTTTACTTGTTTTACCTTCGTTTCATTGAGAGTTATCGCATCAATCGGCAAGTTGGATTTTTTTTCTCTTTTGCTTGCTTTTTTCGTTTGATTTCCATACTTTTAGCCTCCATAAAACCCTTTAATAATTAATTCTATGGATAGCATTCTTTTCTGGCTGGTTCCGGTCGCTTCAGTGTTAGCCCTCTGTTTTGCTTATTACTTCCATAAGCAGATGATGAAAGAGAGTGAAGGTACTCCCCAAATGATAAAAATAGCCGCTGCGGTACGCAAGGGAGCTATGTCTTATCTGAAACAACAGTACAAGATTGTAGGTTGTGTTTTCCTTGGGCTGGTTATTTTGTTTTCAATTATGGCTTATGGCTTTCATGTTCAGAATGTGTGGGTTCCCATAGCTTTCCTGACGGGTGGTTTCTTCTCCGGTCTTTCCGGTTTCCTGGGTATGAAGACGGCAACCTATGCTTCGGCACGTACGGCGAATGCGGCACGCAATTCATTGAACTCCGGACTGAGAATCGCTTTCCGCAGTGGTGCGGTAATGGGACTCGTTGTAGTCGGACTGGGGTTGCTCGATATATCTTTCTGGTATCTGTTGCTGAACGCGGTGATTCCCGCCGACGCACTGACACCGACTCATAAACTTTGCGTAATCACTACCACGATGCTGACGTTCGGTATGGGAGCTTCCACACAGGCGCTCTTTGCCCGTGTAGGTGGCGGTATATATACAAAAGCTGCCGACGTAGGCGCCGACCTTGTGGGTAAGGTAGAAGCCGGAATTCCCGAAGACGATCCGCGAAACCCTGCCACCATTGCCGATAATGTAGGCGATAACGTAGGCGACGTGGCAGGTATGGGAGCCGACTTGTACGAATCTTATTGCGGTTCTATCCTGGCGACTGCCGCATTGGGTGCTGCCGCCTTTATACATTCGGCAGATACGGTCATGCAGTTCAAAGCAGTTATTGCCCCGATGCTGATTGCTGCGGTAGGTATTCTGCTTTCCATTATCGGCATCTTCTCCGTGCGCACCAAAGAAAATGCGACGGTGAAAGATTTGCTCGGCTCGCTGGCATTCGGAACAAACCTGAGTTCCGTGCTGATTGTGGCTGCTACCTTCTTAATCCTGTGGCTCTTACAGTTGGACAACTGGATTTGGATTTCATGCGCTGTCGTAGTCGGCCTGTTGGTCGGCATTGTGATCGGACGTTCTACCGAATATTATACTTCCCAGTCATATCGCCCCACTCAGAAGCTGAGTGAAAGCGGAAAGACCGGACCTGCCACCGTCATTATTTCCGGTATCGGTCTGGGTATGCTTTCTACGGCTATTCCTGTGGTTGCGGTAGTGGTGGGCATCATTGCCTCCTTCCTGCTTGCTTCCGGTTTCGATTTTTCCAACGTGGGTATGGGACTCTACGGTATCGGTATTGCTGCTGTCGGTATGCTTTCCACATTAGGAATCACACTGGCTACGGACGCTTACGGCCCGATTGCTGATAATGCAGGCGGTAATGCGGAAATGGCCGGTCTGGGTGCCGAAGTCCGCAAGCGTACCGATGCGCTCGACTCTTTGGGAAATACAACCGCGGCAACCGGAAAAGGTTTTGCTATCGGTTCCGCTGCATTGACCGGACTGGCTTTGCTGGCATCCTATATCGAGGAAATCCGTATTGGTCTGACCCGTTTGGGGACAATAGACCTGAGTATGCCGAACGGCGATGTTGTCTCAACCGCCAATGCTACCTTTGTCGATTTCATGAACTATTACGACGTGACGCTGATGAATCCGAAAGTTCTTTCCGGTATGTTCCTCGGTTCGATGATGGCGTTCCTGTTCTGTGGATTGACGATGAATGCGGTCGGCCGCGCAGCCGGACACATGGTAGATGAGGTGCGTCGTCAGTTCCGTGAGATCAAAGGCATTCTGACAGGAGAAGCCGAGCCGGATTATGAACGTTGTGTGGCTATCTCAACCAAGGGTGCGCAGCGCGAAATGGTGATTCCGTCGCTGATTGCTATCCTTGCGCCTATCGCTACCGGATTAATCTTCGGAGTGACCGGAGTACTGGGACTGCTGATCGGCGGTTTGAGCACAGGTTTTGTGCTGGCTATCTTTATGGCCAATGCAGGCGGTGCGTGGGATAATGCGAAGAAATATGTAGAAGAGGGGAACTTTGGAGGCAAAGGCGGTGAAGTGCATAAGGCAACCGTAGTAGGCGATACTGTGGGCGACCCGTTTAAGGATACTTCCGGCCCGAGTCTGAATATTTTAATCAAGCTCATGAGCATGGTAGCCATTGTGATGGCAGGGCTTACCGTTGCCTGGAGTTTGTTTTAACTAAAAGAAGGTTTGTTTATTGAAGAGGGCGATAGCCGGAGATAAGTCCGGTTATCGCCTTCTGATTATATAGAACCGGGTAAACACCTTTTTTGCGCACTTAATCACTTTTTTCCGGCAGATAATCCTGTTTCGGGGCATTTCATGCAAATACTCGCTCAAAGCCATTTTCTCGTCTCTTATTATTTAGATACTTTTGCAAGACGATATATTATAAGTTATAAAGGGGAAATGGAAGAAATCTATCATAATGGCTAAGGGGAAAGGCTGATGTTATCAACGAACAAAATCTGTAAAACGAATGGTAGGGTGATGGTTCCGGTCGTCAAGGCTGTGAACCGATAAAGTATATTGGGGAACAATTGCTTGTTTGTGTGAATGAATGACGGAAAAAGGGGACTTTGAATGAGGTCTCCTTTTTTATTTCCTTTATCTTTGTGGCAGATAAGAAAAAAAGAATAAGTATGCTACTACCTTATTTAAATCAAGACCTGATAGAAGCCGGCTGCGATGAGGCCGGCCGCGGTTGCCTGGCAGGATCAGTGTATGCTGCTGCCGTCATTCTTCCTAAAGATTTCAAGAATGAGCTGCTGAATGATTCGAAGCAACTGACCGAGAAGCAACGCTACGCACTTCGTGAAGTGATAGAGAAAGAAGCGCTGGCATGGGCGGTAGGAGTGGTGTTGCCCGAAGAGATAGACGAGATAAACATTCTCCGTGCCTCCTTTCTGGCGATGCACCGGGCTGTCGATCAGCTCTCTGTCCGTCCTCAGCATTTGCTGATCGACGGAAACCGTTTCAATAAATATCCTGACATTCCTCATACTACCGTGATAAAAGGAGACGGAAAATACCTCTCGATAGCCGCCGCTTCTATACTGGCTAAAACCTACAGAGATGATTATATGAATCGTCTCCACGAAGAATATCCGTTTTATGACTGGAATAAGAATAAAGGATACCCGACTAAAAAACATCGTGCCGCCATCGCCGAACATGGAACAACCCCTTACCACCGAATGACCTTCAATCTGCTTGGTGACGGGCAGTTGAACCTGAATTTCTGATATTGTCTTTTGTTTCACTTTCTACATATTTTTGCAGAATAAGCACGAATTTTCTCCAAATAGCCATGAAAATGTTCGGTTTATGCTAAAAAAGTGTTGACTTGTGCTTTTATTTGTTACTTAAATGCTATATATTTGCATTCGATAACAAGAATTAAAAAAAGATAAAATCATGACAACAAGCAGACTTTATGCATCTAAGAAGTTCATGGGGGCTTTACTTCTTATGATGGGTTTTGTTTTACCTGCCAATGCGCAGTTTTTACGTACCTCTTATTTTATGGAAGGTACTCATTATCGGCAACAATTGAATCCGGCTCTGATTCCGACTCAGGGGTATTTTAATATTCCGGTATTGGGATCGGTCAATGCTACTGTCGGGTCCACTTCATTGGGTTATCAGGATATTATCGACATTATTGACGATAGCGACAATTTCTACTCTAATCCCGATTTCCTGAGCCGTCTGAAAGATAAAAACAACTTAAATGTAAACGTAAGTACGGAGATTCTTTCTGCCGGATGGTATAAAGGAAAGAACTTCTGGTCATTCAACGTAGGTGTTCGTGCGGATATAGGTGCAAGCCTTACCCGTTCCATGTTTACTTTCCTGAATGAGATGGATGCGCTTGAAGATAACTGGAGAAACAGCAATTACGATATCAGCGGTCAGAAACTGGATATAAACGCTTATGGTGAAGTTGGTTTGGGGTATGCGCGTCAGATCAATAATCGTTTGACAGTCGGTGGTAAGGTGAAAGTATTGCTGGGTATCGGCAATATGAATCTGAAGATTAACAATGTAATGATGAACGCTAAACTTCCGAGTGATGCCCGCATTAGCCAATTGCAGGACCCGAATTATCTGTCCGGATTGGATGCTGCCGGTATAACAAAGCTGAAATCTGAAATTGAAAGCTACCATGCCAATCTGAATGTTGACGCTCATTTGGAAAGTTCTTTCAAAGGATTGGAATTGGTACAAGAAGATGGACAGGACTATATCAGTGACTTTGACTTTGACAGTGGAAAACTGGGTATTGCAGGTTACGGTTTCGGCATTGATTTGGGTGCTTCTTATAAAATTATGGATAACCTGACAGTGTCCGCTTCTGTTCTCGACCTGGGATTTATTTCCTGGACGAAAGGTTCTACTAAGATAGCTTCTGCCAATCCGGAATCAATCAATATGAAAGGAACTAGCTATGTCAACGGTATTGATCCGAATGATATTCCTAATTCTATTACTGCGATTCAGAACAATATTACTCGGCTGCAGGCTGATGCTGACGGATACATGAACCGTGTAAATGGTGGTGATGTACTCGACTATGAAATGTTGCAACTTCAGACAGAGGAAGCACATAAATCACGTAAGTCTAGTCTTGCATCTACAGTTGTGGTAGGAGCAGAATACGGCTTCTTTGAGAACAAGCTCGGAGTAGGTGTATTGTCTACGACTCGCTTCGTGCAACCGAAAACTCTGACAGAAGTAACATTCTCCGCAAACTATCGTCCGAAAAGCTGGCTTAACGTTGCGCTCAGCTACTCGGCTATTCAGTCTGCCGGTAAGTCATTCGGTCTGGGCTTGAAGCTGGGTCCGGTGTTCCTCGGAACTGACTATATGTTCTTAGGTAAGAACACCAATTCTGTAAGTGGATTTGTTGGTATTTCTGTGCCATTGGGCGGAAAGAAATCCAATAAAGAAGGATAAAATAATTTCTCTCTCTTAAACATTCTCTTTTTAATATTCTCTATCGAATAAAAAACGTATTGTACTGGCCTGTCATCTGTAATTCTTTAGTCAAAGAATAGAAGATGACAGGCCTTTTTTCATTTAAGAATCATGTGTTAAGGATGGAGTTTCTTTTCCTGAATTCCTTTGTAAGCTCAATATATTCTATATCTTTGCGCCAAACATCTATAAGAGAACGAACACTTGAAATATGAAAAAACACCTTTTTGCCTTATTTATCATATTGATTATGGCGAATAGCTTATTTGCGCAAGATCAACGCTTATTTAAGAGTCTTACTGTTAGTGACGGACTACCTCATAGTGAGATAACCTCGATCGTTCAAGATAAGACAGGGTTTCTTTGGTTGGGCACCCTGAATGGTCTCACTCGCTATGATGGAAATTCCATGAAAACGTATATTCGGAATAATTCGTCTGATTCAAATTCACTAAGTAATATTCGTATCATATCACTTTACCATGAAGGTGACTCTTTGCTTTATATTGGTACAGAGGGCGGTGGACTCAATATCTTTAATCTTCGCCGGGAAAACTTTGAGAACCATGCTGTCTTGAGATAGGGAGAATTATTATCCACTCAGGTGATTTATACCATTAAAAAAGGAATGAACAACAGAATCTGGGTGGGTACAGATAATGGACTTTGGGAATTACAAAAACAGGGTAATACATTTAGTTACCGGAGCTTTATCCCCAATCTTCAGATGGTAACGGATGTTGAAGAGATCGATCAGGACATCTTATGGCTAACATCTAATACCGGAGTCTATGAGGTCAATAAGCATACCAAACAGCAAAAGCTCCTTTTTGACCATCATTGGACATGTATACAGGCTCTTTCCTCCAATACCTATCTTTTAGGAGGGGTAGACGGACTATTTTTGTACTCCGGACAAGGAGCGCTAAAGAAACTACTTGATGTCAATACGGTTGAGATATGCATAACGAGTAATCAGGATATTTGGGTGGGAGCAATGAATGACGGACTGTATCGGTTCGGTCAGAATCTGGATCTTAAAGAATCTTATCAATATGGTCATATCCGGCAGAGTAAAGGATTGAGCAATAATAATATTCGTGCATTTTGTGAGGACTTTTCCGGTAATCTCTGGATTGGCACACGAAATGGACTTAATAAAGTAACTTTGGGTGGAAAAGAATTTGAGGTCTATAATAGTATTTTAGATGAAAACATTCCGAAAGGGCAAACTATAAGGAATAAGACGGCTACCTTTTTCGAGGATGAAGATGGGCGTTTATGGATCGGCTCGCAAGCCACTGATCTGAGAATACTAGATCGGAAGACGCAAACGATTCAGACTATTGACTCACGAAGGGCCCCAGAATTAGCGAATGAAACAATTTCGGCTTTCTTTCAGGATCGTAATGGTAGTTTGTGGATTGGTACCTGGAGCAATCTTTTTGTTCTGCCGAAAATCGAAAGGACGAAAGTAAGTGGGAATGCGACATTAAAGTTGACTTCTATGCTTCAGAACCATCATGTCCCTGCAATGACTATCTTTAAAATAATAGAAGATAAAGATGGTGAATTGTGGATGAGCACAAACAGAGGAGTCTATCGGTATATTCCATCGAAGGAAGATTATTACAAAGGTACATTTGTTAATTATGGGAATAGTGCTGCTGATAATAGTGTACTGACCAATAACTTTATGACGGATATATTTGTCGATCAGGTATCGGCAGGAGCCAATAAGATAATATGGGCAGGTAGTAGCAATGGACTCAACAAATTGCTTTTGACCAAAAAAGGAATGAAGATTATCCATATCAAGAATGATACAACTGCCACCGGACTGAAAGGGGAGTTTATTTCCGTCATTCATCAGGACGGAAATTCTGATTTATGGGTGATAGGTATAGACGGTTGGATGAATAAACTGACAGGTAACCGGTATAATGATGCATATCCCGAGTTTCAGAGTTTCAATATCAATGAGAATGGAACGTTTAATACCACAGAATCCTTACAGGAAGATGGGTATGGTAATTTTTGGATGGGAGGAGTGCGCTTAATTCGTTTTGACCCGAAGCTGATAACATATCGATACTTTGATGAGCAAGACGGACTTCAAAGTAATTCTTTTAAAATCTGGTCGTCCTATAAGTTACGGTCTGGTGAATTGGTTTTTGGAGGTATCAACGGATTCACGATTTTTGCTCCACAGAACTTCAAAGACAATAAGATTATCCCTAGGGTAGCTTTCACGGATCTGGCTATTTTTGATAAAGAGATCAAGCCTCTTCAGGAATATGAAGGTCGTGTGATTCTTACTCAGTCACTGAATGAAACAGAAAATATTACTTTGCCTTATGATATGAATAGTATCAGCATCTCATTTGTGGCTTTGCATTTTGTGTCTTCCTCAAAAAACAATTACCGTTATATGCTGGAAGGTGAAGACAAGGGGTGGAGGTATGTACAAGGTAACAAGAACCGGGCTATTTATACTAATCTGAAGCCTGGCACTTATACATTTAAAGTATACGGTAGTAATTGTGATAATTTGTGGACGGACAATCCCCGGAATATCGAAATCGTGGTGACACCTCCTTTCTGGAAGACGACTACGGCTTATTTTCTCTATTTTTGCTCGTTTATCATTGCTTTGTTGCTTTTCAGAAGGAATCTGATTCTGACAGAGAAGAGAAAGAACGCCTTGATTATGGAGCATCATATGAGAGAGGAAGAGAACAAACTACATCAAATGAAGCTAAAGTTCTTCACAGATGTGTCGCATGAGCTAAAGACTCCGTTGGCATTGATTTATTCTCCAGTGGAAGATTTAATTAATGAACCGGGATTGGATGTACTTGTAGCCCGGAAGTTGATGTTTGTTCGCCGGAATATAGGGAGGTTGATGAATCTGGTAGAACAGATTATGGATTTTAGAAGAATAGATAATAATATGATGCAGTTGGCGGTAACACAGGAAAATATTGTCAATTTATGTCGTGCGGTAATGTGCTATTTTGAGGATGAGGCAGAACGAAGAAGCATTCGCTTTATGTTCCGGCCTGATAAAGAGAACTTGGAAATATGGATAGATAAAGAGAAGATTGAAAAAGTACTGATGAACATTATAGGTAATGCCTTTAAATATACGAAGAATGGCGGAGAAATTCTTGTAAACTGTGGGGAGAAGGATGGAAAAGTAATAATAAACATCCACGATGACGGTTTGGGTATAAAGGCAGATGATGTAAACCACATTTTTGAACGCTATTATCAAGGCGAAAACTCTACTCAGGGAGGAACCGGCATCGGACTGGCATTGGCAAAAGCTATTGTTGAACAGCATCAGGGACGTATTTGGGTAGAATCAGAATATAACAAAGGTACTAACTTCTATGTAGAGCTATTGTTGGGAAAGGAACAATTTGATGAAGAGAAGGTAAAAGTGAAGCTGAGGTCCGAGGTACAAGTTCCTTCCGTGATACCGGATGTTTTGGAAGTGCCGGATGTTATAAATGATATGGCGGGTGATTCGTTATTAAGCGGTGAAAAACCTGTTATTCTGGTGGTGGATGATAATATTGAAATGCTTACTTATCTGGAAGAATCGCTGTCGAACGGCTTTACTGTTATGACTGCTGTAAATGGTGAATTAGCGTGGAAGGTGGCCTTGAAAGAAGAGATAGATCTGATAGTCAGTGATGTCATGATGCCTGTGATGGATGGAATAGAACTCTGCTCAAAGATAAAGAATGATATCCGTCTCTCGCATATTCCCGTTATTTTGCTCACTGCAAAAGGTGAGGTGGAACATAAGATTGAAGGATATGAGTCAGGAGCAGATGACTACATCCCAAAACCATTTAATCTGAAACTATTAGTTGTGCGAATCAATAATATCATTCGGCAACGGAATGATTTGCGTATTGCATTCCGAAAGCAGATTGTAGTGGAGCCGACAAAGCTAACTGTTACGACGCTGGACGAACAACTGCTGAAAAAATGCATGGAACTGATTGAAACGAACATTTCCGATCCTGATTTTAACGTGGATGAACTCTGCCGGGGAGTAGGCTTAAGCCGTCCGGCAGTCTATAAGAAAGTGAAGTCACTGACCGGATTGTCTGTGGTTGAATTTATACGTTCCATACGTTTGAAACGGGCTGCGCAACTACTGGCACAGGATAACTCATCAATCAGTGACGTCATGTATAAGGTAGGATTTAATAATCGTTCTTATTTCAGTCTTAGATTTAAGGAAGAGTTTGGATGTAACCCTAATGAGTACAAGGCAGAAGAATCTTCGACCTCCTTTACTTCTCATGTAAACCAGCGCTAGATAAGCTCCTGTCTTCCCTGTAATAACTTCTTATTTTCCGGTGGAAAAAGTCTTTTTGTCCGATTGGAATCTATAAATGCAAGTTTCGTTTATAGATTTCGTGGGATGAAAAACAACTTATCTATTAAAGGGAATGAAGTTTACCTCTCATGAAACAGAGCTTATCTACCTATATTTTAGACCGTAAATAAGCTCATTTTAAGAGTTATTTTAGGGGTGTAGCGATTTATGTTAACATCAGAACGATATGTTTCCGCCCCTTAAAACCTAAATCCCTACTTTTGCTCATGTGATTGAAAACACGATTGTTAACCCTTTAATAAATGAGCCTATGAATATTAAGTTGAAAAAGGAAAAGAGCACGATACAAAAGTGTGCGACATTAATCTATTAAATCATATGTGAAACTTTTTAATCTAAAAACATGAAAACAAGACCGAAAAAAACTTGGTACTTGGGAATCGGATTACTTATTCTGCTTATAAATGTATTCCCTTCTTTTGCTAACCAAGCAGTTGCGCAGCAGGGCAGAAAAATAACAGGTACTGTGCAGGATTATGCAAAAGAACCGATTATTGGTGCTAACGTTGTTATAAAAGGTACGTCTAGAGGTGTCGTTACCGATGTAGACGGACAATTTACACTTGAGAATGTGGCGGCGGCTACCGTTATTCAGATATCTTATATCGGTTATCGGACCAAAGAAATAACTATTGGACAGCAAAGAACGATAACAGTTATATTGACGGAAGACTCTGAAAAGCTGAATGAAGTGGTAGTAGTAGGATATGGAACCCAGAAGCGTGCTTCTATTACGGGATCAGTTGCGAATATTGCTTCCAAAGAACTTACGGCAGTGAAAACAGGTAGTGTTGCCAATACTTTAGTAGGCCGTCTTCCTGGTTTGAGAGCTGTACAACGTTCGGGAGCCCCGGGTGAGAATATTCCGGAAATGGATATTCGTGGATTTGGAAATGCACTCATTATAGTAGATGGAGTAGAACGTGGTTTTGCTAAGCTCGACCCGAATGATGTGGAATCTATCAGTATTCTGAAAGATGCTTCTGCTGCAGTATATGGTAGCAAGGGAGCGAATGGAGTCATTTTGGTGACAACGAAGAAAGGTACGGAAGGCAAACCGAAATTTGAATATTCCGGTTGGTACGGTTTCCAGCGGATGACCCGTTATCCTGAAGTCTACAATTCTTATCAATATGCTCTATTGACGAACGAGGCTGCGAATAACGTAGGTCTGGGAGATGTCTACAATGAAGAAAAGATGGAGAGATTCAGAACGGGGGATGGTGAGTTTTATAAGAGCACAAACTGGCTGCATGCAGTTACACGAAACAATGCACCCGAAACTTCTCATAACTTCAGTATTCGCGGGGGAAATGAGTATGCCAGATATTATCTGTCTGCCGGAGTGATGGATCAGCAATCATATTTTAAGTCGAACGACTGGAATAATCGCCGTTACAGCATGCATGCTCATATCGGAACGACTTTAGCTAAAGGTTTGAATGTGGATGTATTGCTTACGGCACAGTCCGATCAGCGGAATATATCGGGAGGTAGCGGAGTATTTCAAAATATACAGCAGGCAAAACCGTTTGGTAGTCCTTATTATTTTGGTGAACCTGTGGGACCATTACGTTCTACTTTCAAAGAGTACGGTCAGGGCGTATATGATGACAGATACCTGAATAGCAGTCTCGATATTAATTGGGAAATACCTTGGGTGCAGGGGTTGAAAGCTACAGCGAAAATGAGCTATGACTTCAGGAACTATAAGAATAAGAGTTTCAATCCGAAAGATCCGTATACATATGAACCGACCGAGTCTGGTGAAATAGTGAAAGCGGAAATCGGTTCTACCATTGGTAAGTTGAATCAGGAGATGGGGAATAATATAAATAAGGACATGCAATTCGCCCTGAATTATACCCGTACTTTCGGCAAACATGACCTTTCTGCGATGGCCATGTATCAGGCAACGAATCCTAGTTATGAGTGGATGTCGGGTTTCCGGGAGTTCATGATTAATTCTCTGCCGATTCTGAATGCCGGTAATGATCTCAAGCAAAACAACGGCGGAACAGAAGGCTCTAGTCTGGTGATGGCCTTTATCGGACGTGTGAACTATGCATATGCCAATAAATATATGATTGAAGGAGTGTTGAGATACGACGGTTCCAGCACGTTTGCGCCGGATAAGAGATGGGGAACATTCCCGTCTGTATCCGTTGGATGGAGAATATCGGAAGAACCTTTCTTTAAAAACAGTATTCCTTTTGTCAGTAATCTTAAACTGCGTGCGTCTTACGGTATTGTGGGTGATCAAGGTGGTTTTTCTCCTTTCCAGTATCTTCAGGGATACTATTATCCGAGTGGTAAATATCTGTTTTCAGAAAATGTAACGACTATCGGATTATCGTCCAGTGGCATTGCTAATCCGAATCTGACTTGGTTTGAGTCGAAGATAGCTAATATCGGATTCGAACTCTCTGTTCTTAATGGATTGTTTACCGCTGAGTTTGATATGTTCAGACGTGACCGTAGCGGGTTGATGGCACGTAGAAATCTTACTTTGCCGACTTCTTTTGGAACGGAACTTCCCGAAGAGAATCTGAATTCGGATATGACCCGAGGTTTTGAATTAGTATTAGGACACAATAATACCATTGGAGATTTTACTTATGGAGTGAAAGCGAATGCTACCATCACACGAACACGTAACAAATATATAGAAAGAGCCCCCGATTCGAATAAATATACCAATTGGAGAGGAAACTCCAATGACCGTAACCAGAATATGACTTGGGGATATACCATGATCGGACAATTCAGAAGCTACGATGAAATATTGAATTCTCCCGTTCAGGATAACAATGGAAATAAGTCTTTGTTACCGGGTGATTTTAAGTATAAAGATTTGAATGGTGATGGTATCATTGACGATAATGACGTATCGGTTATCGGATTGGGTAATACGCCTTTCATCTATTTCGGACTTAATCTGACTGCTGCATGGAAAGGTTTCGACCTGAGTGTTCTGTTTCAGGGTGCGGGAGGACATAAGATTCAGTTAGGCCCGTCCTTCTATCAAAGTTTTATGAATGAGGGAAATAGTAACGGTATGGCTATCTGGATGGAGCGTTCCCATAGGGTCGATCCGAAAGATCCTTCAAGTGAATGGATCATCGGAAAATTACCTCCTGTCCGGAAAGCTGGTTTTGCCAATAATGAAAGAGTTAATTCATATTATTTGTTGGATGCCGATTATTTAAGGCTGAAGAACCTTGAAATTGGTTACACAGTTCCTAAGAACCTGACTTCAAGATTAGGAATAGATAAAATACGTGTTTTCTTCAACGGAAGTAATCTGCTGACATTTACCAAAGGTTGGTTGATGAAGAATATAGACCCGGAAAATAATAACTCTAATGCTTGGTATTACCCACAGGCCAAGATGTACAATTTTGGTTTAAACTTATCATTTTAAAAACGATCTGTCATGAAAAAGAATATATGGATTAATACAGTTGTTGCGGCAGCTATAGTTCTTTCGGCGGTAAGTTGTATGGATTCGTTCAGTGACATCAAGTCAAATAACAAAGTTCTTCCCGAAGATGTGTGGAATGATCCGGCAGCCATTACAGGTATACTTGCCAATATGTATAATAGTATGATCATAGAAGACTTTAGTTACTTTTATGGTGACTACTCCTGGCGGAGTATGGATCTGAGTGCTATGTCTGATGAATGTACGGCAGGTTTTCAGAAGGAACCGGCTTTCGATCAGTTCAATGCAGTTTTCGAATATCCGGATGAGTTTCTGGGTGATTACATTTACATTCAGGGCGATCAGGGAGGTGAAGGCAATGTACGTTCTGTTTATCCTGAATGTTATCGGTTAGTGAGAAACTGCAATGATTTTCTCGCAAAAATAACCGATGCGCCGATGAATGAGGATGAAAAGAAAGTAGCTATCAGTGAAGTGAAGTTCATTCGTGCTTTTGCCTATTTTACCTTGGTGAAGAGATATGGAGGAGTTCCTTTGATTGATAAACCGCAGGAATATACTGGAAAAGAATCATTAGCTGAATTGGAAGTTCCCCGTTCTACAGAAGAAGAAACGTATCGGTTTATTATCAGAAATTGCAGAGAAGCTGCCGATGCGTTGCCTGAAGTACGTACTACTGAAAAAGCACGGGTTACTAAATATGGAGCATTGGCACTTTGCTCACGTGCGGCGTTGTATGCAGGTTCTATTGCTAAATACGGTAAACTTGGATTTGGTAAACTAACAGGCATTGAGAGTTCTAAAGCTGATGAGTTTTATCAGATGGCGTATGATGCGGCGGATGAGATATTGAAAAAAGGACCGCATCATTTGTTCAATCAAATACCGGATAAAGAGCAGAACTTCAATAAATTGTTTGTTACCAAAGATAACGGTGAGTATATTTTCGAAAAGCTTTTCGATGTAGCTACAGGATTAGGTAATTCGTATGATAAAAAACATCTTCCCTATTCTTATTGCCGCTGGGGATCTATCACTCCGACTTTGGAAATGGTTGAGGCTTTCGAATATCTGGATGGTACAGAAGGAAAGATAAAAATGGATAAAACTTGTCAGACTACGTATGAGATGTTTCAGGGGAAAGATCCTCGCTTTCTGGCTTCCATCTATGTACCCGGTTCTTCTTTGCTAGGATCTGTGATGCAGTTTCAGAGGGGATTGATATTAAGAGATGGTTCTAAATTCTATGCACAGAGTGCGCCCGGTCCTTCGTATATGTTGGAGACATATGTAGATCCTGATACACAGATTAAAGATACGATCTTTGGCAAAGACGGGGGTACATATACGGGGGATGCTTCAAAGACCGGATTTAATATCCGTAAGTTTGTCAATGAGAATTTGAAGACAGAGGCGCAATGGGATTTTGGTAAGACAGAAACTTCTTTTCCGATATTCAGGTTAGGTGAAGTGTATTTGAATCTGGCAGAAGCTGCTGTGGAGATGAATAAGTATCAGTCTGAAGCTTTCGATGCAATAAAAACAATACGTGACAGGGCAGGGGTAGCAACTACCTTCACTGTGGTTGATGTGGAAAAGGTGAGACAGGAACGGCGTGTGGAACTAGCTTTTGAGGGACATCGTTTCTGGGATATGAAAAGATGGCACATTGCACATCTCCCCGTAGAATCTGGTGGATTGAATGGGTTCCGCGGAAGTGGATTACATCCCTACTTTGATTTACGCATTCGTAAATATGTATTTGAAGTTGCCAGTGATTTGCCCAAAAGACAACGTGTCTTCACTGAGAAAAACTATTATACTAAAATCTCCCGAAACGATATGAGCTCTAATCCGAGTCTGATTCAAAATCCGGGATTCTTTTAAACTTTAATAAGTCGATCAATCATGAAAGTAAAATATTTATTAGCGATGATATCCTTGCTGGGGGTGTTGTCGGCATGCGAAAAAGATAATTATGATGCTCCCGATGGCGGATTGTATGGTACGATTGTAGATCAGCAGACAGGCAAGCCTGTCCCACAGCCAGTGGAAGGATCAACGGGAACTATTATCAGAATCATGGAAATTGGGACGAAAGCCACTCAGCCTGTAGGATTTTATGCAAAGCAGGATGGCACATATGCTAACACAAAAGTGTTTAATTGTGACTATTCGGTTACGGTGACCGGACCTTTTCAAACGGTAGGAGAATATACTACTACCGTGAAAGGACAAACGAAACTGGATATTATAGTTGTGCCTTATGCACGTATTGAGGCCTCAGCCAGTGCTGAAGGAGAAGTGGTGACTTTGAACTACCGGGTGGATAAAAGCGATCCGGCCTATGCGCTTACGGAAGTTTATGCTTATTGGGATTATCAGCGCCTGGTGGATGATGTGAGCAGTCATTATAGCCGGAAGCTGACTAATGGTTCAGGAGATGAAAATGGCACTTTTACGTTCAATCTGAGCACCGATAATACGTATCAGACCAACAAATATAAAATTCAGGCGAATGGTAACAAAGTCTATTTCCGTATTGGGGCCAAAACGAATGGCTATATCAATTACAGTGAAGTGATGGAGGTGAAAATCAATATAGGAGAATGAACAACATGAAGACAAAAATATATAATTTCCTGGCATGTGTGATGGGATTTCTTTGCCTGCATGCCTGCGATGAAGAAAAGAATAATTCGGAGGGTGTGATTCTTCCGCGCATTATGACAGTTGCTCCTACGGATATAAAAGCTACTTCGGTACTTACCGGAGGACATGTTATGTCTGATGGAGGTGGTAATGTATCGGAAAGAGGAATTTGCTGGGCTATGACTGAAGCTCCGACTATCGATGATGACCAGAAACTTTGTGGAACAGGAAAAGGTACCTTCGAATATACGATTACCGGGCTGACACCTGGTAAAACATATAACATACGTGCTTTTGCTACTAATGAAGAGGGTACTGTATACGGAGAGGAATTTACGGTTACGACGAAGAATCCTGTGTTACCCACTGTTCAGACGATGCCTGTGACTAATGCTTTTGGTGCTACCGCAATCAGTGGAGGTAATATAACCGGAGATGGCGATGATATTATTTCGGCGCGGGGTGTTTGCTGGTCAACTCATCAGAATCCTACTATCGAAGACTCTAAAACATCCGATGGAACAGGGGCCGGTGAGTTTGTGAGTACCCTTACCGGGTTGCAACCGACTGTTGTCTACTATCTAAGAGCTTATGCAACAAACTTTGCAGGTACGGCATATGGAGAAGAGATTTCATTCTCTACCATTCAGCCGGTATTACCTACTCTTACGACGTTGGCTGTTACCGACATTACATCGACTACGGCTAAGTCGGGCGGTAATATTCAACTTGACGGTGGGTCGGCTGTGTTAGCACGCGGAGTCTGTTGGTCTGTGGAAAAAGAACCGACATTGGCGGATAATTATACGACAGATGGCGATGGGATCGGAGAGTTTAAGAGCAATATTACCGGGTTGCAGGCAGGTAAAGTTTATCATGTAAGAGCTTATGCTACCAATGATATTGGTACGCAATATGGAAATGAGATCCTCTTTACTCCGACGTATGTAGACGACGGATTGGATATGGTATTGATGGAGACCGGCACATTCCTGATGGGGGGTACGGATGGTAATATGTCAAGTCCTCCGTTCCGTGTGACTGTTCCTGCTTTCTATTTGTCTAAAGTAGAGACAACACAAAAACTATGGGTGGAAGTAATGAAATATAATCCTACTTGTACGGATTGTCCTACTCCGATAGATGACTATTATCCGGTATCGAATGTAACTTGGTATGACGCTGTCGTATTCTGTAACAAGTTAAGTATTCTGAAAGGACTTGCCCCTTGCTATTCTGTGAATGGAGAGACAAATCCTGATAAATGGGGTAATCAGAATAATATTGAAGAACATATTCAATGCGACTGGAATGCTAAGGGCTACCGTTTGCCGAATGAGGCGGAATGGGAATATGCTGCCGGAGGCGGATTGGAACATCGCACTAAGTATGCCGGTACTGATGATTATTCCGAACTTCAGATGTATGGCTGGATTGAAGGAACAACAGATGGTTTAAAGAAAGTGGCAACCAAGCTTCCGAACTGTTTAGGATTTTATGATATGAATGGTAATGTGGCGGAACATTGCTGGGAATGGCACTTTAATTATACGGCAACTGACAAGACCTATCCGATTGATATTCCGGTACAATGGGGAGAATATGCTAAAATAAAACGTGGCGGCTCTATCTGGAATTGGGGAGGAACCGTATATATGGCTTATTCCCGCTGGATACAGCCACCTAGTGAAAGGGCTTGGCCTACAGGATTAAGACTTGCAAGAACTAAATAAACAGGATGACAACCGGGACACATAGGCATGAAGTTTTGTAGTAGTGCCTTGTGTTCCTAAAACTATCAATTATGTTAAGAAAAAGATTGTGTTTACGACTCTCGGCTTTATGCCTGCTCTTGATACTTCCGGTCGGTATTTCGGCGAAAGATTATACTTTGTATTCACCGGATAAACGGGTTTTGATAACGGTTGGTATCACCGATGATATCAGTTTTAAAGTTGCTATGGATGGTAATCCGGTGATTCGACAGACGAAAATCGCATTTCAAACGGATGTTTCGGATAGCAAACAGATGAAGGTAAAGAAGCTCATTCGTTCATCTGTAAATGCTGAATTGCATCCGGTCGTTTGCCAGAAATCATCAGTGATTACAGATTGGTATAATCAGTTACGAATCGATTTCTCGAATGATATCTCCTTGGAATGGAGAGCTTTTGATAATGGTATGGCATGGCGATGGTTGTCAAATATAAAAGGTGACTATAAAGTAATGAATGAAATGGCTGAATTTCCGTTCGGTGAAAAAGATATCGTATGGTATCCGGGAGAGAAAAGCTTCTATTCGGGAAATGAACCGAGATTTACCAAGTGTACTTTAGATGAATTGGGAGAAAAGAAATTGGCATGCCTTCCGGTACTTTTTGAAACGAATGGCGTCAAGGTTTTGATTACAGAATCGAATCTTTTGAATTATGCGGGTATGTGGCTTGAGAGCACGGAAGAAGGCATCATGAAAGCTGTTTTTCCCGAATATGCAAAAGAAAAGGAAGTGCGTGGAGACCGGGATGAGTTTGTTCTTTCAAGAGAAAATTATCTTGCCCGCTATTCGTCACCGACGGATTTTCCTTGGCGGATGATAGCACTTGCCAGAGAAGATAAGGAGCTACTTACCAATACACTCGTATATCAGTTGGCTGCGCCTTCTGAGGGAGACTACACTTGGGTGAAACCGGGAAAAGCTTTGTGGGATTGGTGGAGTAATAGTAATATTTATAAGGTTGATTTTGAAGTAGGTATGAACACGGAGACTTATAAATATATGATTGATTTTGCTGCTTCCAAAGGACTCGAATATATAATACTTGATGAAGGATGGTATGACTTGTCGGATATTATGAAGGTTTCCAATGGCATTGATATGGATGAATTGGCGGCATATAGTAAGGCGAAGAATGTGGGATTGGTTTTATGGTGTACGTGGCTGCGGCTGAATGAGAAGTTGGATGAGGCTTTGGAGCAATTCTCCCGGTGGGGCATTCGAGGCATTAAGGTCGATTTTATGTCTCGTGACGACCAGGAGATGGTTTGTTTCTACACTAATGTATCGAAAAAGGCAGCGGAATACAAGATTATGGTTGACTTTCATGGCTGCTACAAGCCTACCGGACTTCATCGGACTTATCCTAATGTAGTTACTTTTGAAGGCGTTTACGGTCAGGAACAATGCAAAGGTGATAAGGATAAAGCTATTAACCCGGATCATAACTTGATTCTTCCTTTCAATCGGATGGTTGCCGGACCAATGGACTATACTCCCGGTGCAATGGGAAATGCGCATATGAACGAATGGGGGCCCAACTGGAATGAGCCGATGAGTATAGGTACACGTTGTCATCAGTTAGCTATGTATGTTGTGTATGAGAGCCCTTTGCAAATGCTTTCGGATAGTCCGACAAAATATCTGGCAGAGCCGGAGTGTATGGAGTTTTTAAGTTCTGTTCCTACTGTGTGGGAGCAAACCCTTCCGCAAGATAGTAAAGTGGGAGAGTATATTTCCATAGTACGACAGGCGAAAGACGGTTCATGGTATATTGGTTGTATGACAAATTCGGAAGCGCGGGAATTATCTGTAAAATTAGATTTCCTCCCTGAAGGAAACTATCAGATTAAAATCTGGAAAGACGGAACCAATGCCCGACGTAATGCAAGAGATTTTTCTTATGAAACATTATCAGTGACTAAGCATACAGTGTTACCCGTTCGGATGATATCGGGAGGAGGATATGCAGCAATCATCAGTAAACTTTAAAAGTATGAAGAACTTAATTTTTATTCTTTCTTTTTCTCTCTTAGCGGGAGCTTGCTCGATGCGTTCGAACCTTGAAAGTAATACGCAATATGTGGACCCGTTTGTGGGGGCTGCCGAATACGGTCATTGCATGCCGAACGCCTGTTATCCTTTCGGTCTGATTCAGGTAGGGCCGCAAAGTGGAAATTGTTCATGGGATTATACGGCTGGTTATCAATATAAGGATACGGTCATCTATGGATTTTCACAGACACGGGTGAATGGTACGGGATGTCCTGATTTGGGAGATTTGTTGATGTTACCTTTTACAGGTGAAGTTAATCAGGAATATGTGAGTACCTATCGCAAAGAAAATCAGTCAGCAGAACCGGGATATTATACGGTATATCTGGATAAATATCAGGTGAAAGCAGAAATGACCGCTAGTCCGCATGTGGCGATTCATCGCTATGCTTACAACGGTAATGATTCTGCCCGGATAATGATCGATTTTCAGAATGGGATGGTCGGTGATGAGAATACTTTTCATCAATATGTGTTGAATGCAGAGCAGATTTTTGAATCATCAACTTCTATAGTAGGCTTTGCCCGTACAAAGTCATGGATCGAACGTTATTATTATTATGCGATCGAGTTTAGCAGACCTTTTTTACAGAAGCATAAACTCGCTTTACGTGATAATAGAGAACAGGCACCGAGATATGTTCTTGATTTTGACTTAAAGAAAGGAGAAGAACTATTGGTAAAAGTGGCTCTTTCATCGGTTAGCATCGAAGGGGCGAAAAAGAATCTGAAAGCCGAACAGCCCGAATGGGAGTTTGATGCAGTAAGGCTGACCGCTCATAATGAATGGGATAAGTTCTTGTCGCGTATCCATGTAGAAGGCACCGAAGAACAGAAAAGAATCTTTTATACTTCGATGTATCATTTGTTTATTCAACCTAATAATATAGCGGATGCCAATCAACCGGCGTTTTATAGCACGCTCTCTCTTTGGGATACTTATCGGGCGGCACATCCGTTGTACACCATTGTAGCTCCTGAGAAGGTGGATGACTTTATTAGCTCTATGCTCAGACAGTTTGATACTCAGGGATTTCTGCCTATCTGGGCTTTGTGGGGAGGGGAAACGTATACGATGATTGGAAATCATTCCGTTCCTGTAATAGTGGATGCTTATCTCAAAGGTTTCCGTGGCTTCGATGTTGAGAAGGCTTATACAGCTGTCAGGACTTCATTGCTTACTAATTTGCCCAAATCGAACTGGGATGCTTATGACGAGTATGGGTATTTTCCCTTTGATATAGTGAAAGATGAGAGTGTGTCAAGAACGTTGGAATCTTGCTATGATGACTATTGTGCCGCGCAATTTGCAAAAGCTTTGGGAAAAGAAGAAGACTACCGTTTTTTTACCCAAAGAGCTGGTTATTATAAGAATCTGTTCGATAAAGAGTCGGGATTGATGCGTGCGAAAGATTCGAAAGGCAATTGGAGGACACCATTTGATAAACTGATAATCTCACATGAAAGTACTTCAGGGGGTGACTATACCGAAGGAAATGCCTGGCAATATACCTGGCATGTTCAGCATGAAGCAGATAGCCTGATTGCCATGATGGGTGGTCCTGAAGCCTTCACTACGAAACTGGATTCTCTTTTTATACTGAAAGAGGAAGTGCATAATGCCGGATTTTCTTCAGATGTGACGGGCCTGATCGGACAGTATGCTCACGGCAATGAACCGAGTCATCATGTGGCTTATTTGTACCGGCTGGCGGGCGAACCTTCAAAAACGGAAGAACTGGTGAATCGCATTTGCAAGACAAAGTATCTTGATAGTGTTGACGGGCTTTGTGGTAATGACGATTGTGGGCAGATGTCTGCCTGGTATATTTTCTCTGCAATGGGATTCTATCCGGTTAACCCTTGTGGAGGTGAATACATTCTGGGAGCTCCGCAACTGCCAAAGATCACAATAGAACTGGCAAAAGATAAACAGTTTGTGATTGAAGCGGTAGATTATTCTCCGGATAATATTCATGTAAAGAAGGTAGAACTGAATGGGAAAGAACTAACCGGAAACAGTATCACACATCAGGATATTGTGAAAGGCGGAATCTTAAAGTTCTATATGACTAAGTAATGGTTTCAATTTATTAATTCTTTAATTATGATACGTATGTTTGATTTATTAGCTTCTGCTGTATTTTCTACCGCATTATTCCTTTTCGGTTGCAGTGATAAGGGGATGAGTGATGAAGGTGGAGATGGTGGGGGAACTGGTGGGGGAAGTGAACCTGTCCAGACAGAATTTCTGCAATTGTATCCGGCTCCTGCTAATCTGGCGCAAAATGTGAAAGGTATTGACCATACTGTATGGGTAAATGATGAAGCTTGCTTTGTCTATCGTACCGAAGCTACAGGGATAGCTGATTATGGCACGGTCTATCCAGAATATGCTTATTTCGATTTTAAAGGTTCCGTGGCAGTAAAGGTGAAACCTGATTATACCGTTAATTCCGTTGAGATACTGCCATCAAGGGCAGGAATTACTCCTAAAGTGGATGGTAATACTATTTCTTTCGTGATTAGTAAGCCGGGACAGTATTTCGTCAAGATAAACGGAGACCCGGATAATGGCAGCAGATCGACGAAGAATTTGTATATATTCGCTAATGCTCCCGAAGTGGATGTACCTTCCAAAGATGATCCGAATGTAGTTTATTTTGGTCCCGGAGTATACGAACATAAGTTTTATAAACTGGAAAGTAATAAAACCTACTATATAGCCGGAGGAGCTTTTGTTTATGGACGTTTTTATGGTTCGGAACTTCAGAATGTCACTATTCGCGGACGTGGAGTGATTTGTGGAGAATACCTTACCGATATGGGAGATGCGGGACGCATTATTTGCATTAATAAGAAGAGCAATCATATTAATATAGAAGGAATCAATGTCATGCATCCCAAAGTGTGGACCATTGCTATGTATCAGAGTGATAACATTCATATTGATAATGTACATACTATTTCTCATGGAATGAGTTCGGATGGATGTGATATCACCGGATGTCATGATGTGTTGGTCGAAAATAGCTTTTTCCGGGGACATGATGATATATTGGCAGTCAAAGCAAGAGATTTTATTAATGAAATGCCTGTTCCTCAGAGTTGTGAGAATGTGACTTTCCGTAATTGTGTAGTATGGTGCGATTCCTCAAATCCCATGACGATCGGCTATGAAACGAATCAGGATATTCGGAATATTCGGTATGAGAAGATAGATGTATTGAATATCTCACGGCCTCCTGTATGGCAGTTGGAAGCTGTTATGGCTATTGAACCCCATAATGAAGGAGTTGTAGATGGAGTTGTTTATAAGGATATCCGGGTAGATGTGAAAGTTCCGCAGAATAGTTTGTTCCGTTTTGTGGTAGACGATGGGACAGGTGCGATTCGTAATGTACGGGTAGAAGATGTATTTGTGAATTATGGCGGAACTTTGGGTGGTATTATCTATGGGACTCCCCATGCTGAGGTATCAGGTGTAAGTTTTACTAACGTGAGAAATAATGAAGGAGTATCCTTGGCAGAAGATAAGGTGGCTACTAATGATTATGTGAATAATATCACGATTTCTCCCAATGTGAAGAATGGTACGTCCGTAGGAGAGGTGTGGGACTTTTCTACAGAGTTTAGTGGATTTAGTAGTGTACAGGGGCGTTTCAACTGGTATTATAAATATCTGGATAACGGAGAGATGAAAGACTTCTCCTGGAATAGTTCCCGTAATTTCTGGGATGCTGATATGTATTGTTACATTGGATGGCAGCGTACAGATACAGCTCCAATGCAGAACTTCCCACAGATGGCTGCTGCCATGCATCCGGATACAAACAAGCAACCTGTACTGGTTTGGAAAGTTCCGGCTTCAGGTAAAATCCGTGTCAGTGGAAAAGTCCGCCGTCCGGGTACTTGTGGAGATGGAGTCGATGTCTCGATACGTAAAAACTATCTGATTCCGTTCTGGAGTCAGACGATAGAAAGTTCTAATCAGAATTTTGTCGAAGTAAGCGCAAATACAGTAACTGTAGCTAAAGGTGATGAAATTCAGTTTATGGTTTCTATGCGTGGGGATAATGGTTGCGATAATACAGAATGGGTACCTGTCATTGAATATATTTCTTTAGACTAGAATAGGAACGAAAGATTAGTATGGTCATGATTGGCTTTTATCGTTGCAGCATTGGCTTTTTATAGCCAACGTTGCAACGATAGTTGTATATAAAGGTATTACCTTATTATTTGATTAGAACCACTTGATTTTCCGGAATACGATAAACGCTAATGTCGACAGTACGACGGAGCACAGAATAATCAGTGCAAAGGCATATGGCATCTCTTCCAGATGGATATCCACATTCATTCCGTAGAAGCTGGCTATCAATGTCGGGATCATCAGCGTAATGGAAAGGCTGGTCATGCGTTTCATGATGGCATTCACGTTGTTGGAGATGATGGAGGCAAAGGCGTCCATCGTTCCGGTGAGGATATCGCTGTAGATGTTCACGGTATTAAATGCCTGTTTCAACTCGATAATCACGTCTTCTACCAGTTCTTTGTCCAGAAAGTCGGTGTCCTGAAAGATACTTTGCAGCTTTCCAATCATTACTTCATTTCCTCGGATGGAGGTGTTGAAGTAAACGAGTGTTTTTTGCAGTCTCATCAGACGGAGCAGGTCTTCGTTGCGGATACTGCGCTCCAGTTCTTTTTCGGCGGCGCTGATATCCAGATTTATCTGTTTCAGATATTTCAGAAACCATACGGCAGACGAATAAATCAGTCGGAGAATCAGATCGAGTTTGTTGCGGACTTCGATTCCCTTTCGGCGGGTGTGTTCGATGAAGTCCGGCAGCAGGTCTGTGTTGTGGTAGCAGACTGATACAATGATTTCATTGTTGGTGATGATGCCGATGGGTACGGTGCCGAAGGGAAGACTTTCGTTCTGACCGTTTTGCATCGGGATGCGCAGAATCGTTAATAGCCAGTTGCCTTCCGTGTCGGTTCGCGGACGTTCGTCTGTATCGGCTATATCGTTCAGAAATGATTCGGGTACGTTCAGGGTTTTAGTTAGAAACTCAAAGTCATCGTTGTCCGGGCATACTACATTTACCCAGCAGTTAGGAAGCCATTGCGGTTTTTCCACAAAGCCAGCTTCACAATAAAGATATGTTCTCATCTTATTGCCTCCTTTCGTTTGTTTACACGAGCAGAGGCATCAGTTTTCAATGACTCTGATCGCTTTAATTAATACTATAAGTGCACGTTCGCGGGTTTGAATCGTCCATTTTTCTATGATTTAATTTAAAAGCGATACAAAAGTACGGAAAATTAACCGAGGTTCCGTCTTTTGCATCGCTTTTTTTAGATTTTCTTGTTGTTTATGGTCTTTCAGTGTGTGGGGAGTTCATTGGTTGGCTATGGTAAAATAACTTGTAAGATAGTGCTGAAGTTCCCGTTAGCTCCTTACATAGTAGACTTTCCTTATAAGGAAAGTTGGGATAAGCTACCGATATCATTAGTTGTTCACGGCCGTGGTAAGAGTTGCTCACGGTCGTGGCAAATGCTGCTCACGGATGTGATCAAGTCTTGTCACGGCCGTGAACAGGTAAAGATGCTGGTAGCTTAATGGAAGTATAAAGGCATGATGAGCTAAAAGCATTGGTAGCTTATGGTATTTGTTGTATAAGGACAAGGCTCGGATGAGGCGTGATAGGTAATAAGTAACAGGTAATAAGTAATAGGTAATAAGATGGGGAGGAAGTGACAGGTAATAAGTCGTGAAATAGGGGTAAAGTGACAATAAAAAGCATGATTTACGGCTATTATCACCTTATTATCACCCTATTGTCACCAGCTATTATCACCCGAAGTGTGTTTATTATCAGTTTGTTATCTTCGAAAGGTGATAAGTGACAATAGAAAAGCATTTATTTCTAGAGAGTATTTGTCATGCTGAACTTGTCGAAGCATCTCCTCTTAGTATAAACTGAAGAAGAGATGCTTCGCTATCAATGTGTTCCACTTAGGTTCAACCGGGATTACTGATCATTCTCTCCCTGTCCGGCAGATCTGGAAACGGGGAAGTGCTCCTCCAAATACTTTCTGATTCTATGCGTCCCCAGTTTTTCCTTGGAGATACTGCCGTCTTTTAGCACAAGTTCATAGTGCGGAATACCGTTGAAGCGGAAGAGTTGGCGCAGATAATTGAACTCTGAGTCGGTGACATAATAGCTGGCTTCTCCTTTCAGATTCTTTTCCACGTATTGCTTATATGCACCGGCTGGTGAGTCTTTCTGTCCGGTGATATAGATGAACTCGAACTCCGGATGATCTTTGTATTTTTTGCGCAGGTCTGCCGTCGCTTCTATTCCTGCGCGACAAGGTCCGCAGGTTGTTGCCCAGAAGTCAACGAACAAGACTTTGCCCGGATGATTCTTAATAATGTTGCGGAAAACGTCGGTGGCTTTGCCTTCCGGAAGTTGATAGGAATTGACTTTTTCCTTCGGATGCGTTTTGGCGAACAGATATTCGGCCTCTTCTGCCAATTGTGGGTGAGTGAGCTTTTGCTTGATGCTGTCCACATACTCACGGGCAATGGAACGTGTCTTGATATTCTGCAGGCTGAAACCCAGGTTGCGGACTTTGGCTATTTGCCAAAGCAAAGGATCGGGCACATCATATAGCCGGGCAAGAATGCTGTCTTTCTTATGACCGGTTTTTTGTTCCATCGAGATAAAGTTTCTGTCCATGTCTTGCTCTGACTGCTTGTTTTTATACTGCTTGTCGATGTACTCCAGGACCAGTTTTTCTTCTTTTTCGTATAAGCCTGTCACCTTGTCATTCTCTTCTTGAAGTTCTTTTAAGGGGATTCTGACGGTTGTTCCTGCCAGTTTCTCCTGTTTCAGTCTGATTGCCTCCTGTTCTGCATTCAGTTTTACTCCTCTCTCTTTAAGAAAAGCGAGAAGCGATTCTTCCGGATACGTGTAAGAGATGGTATCCTTTGCTTTCGGTGCATGATAATTATAGGCTGTTCTGAAGGCGTCCATATATTCAAACCGGTTGATAAAAGAGCTTGCATTGGCATCGGCGAGCACTGTTTCATCATTCAGTGGCATCTTCTTTAAGAAGTCGTAATAAGAATCTTCTTCTTTCACTTTCAGGGCTTGGTTGGCTGTATCCTGCTTCGCATAATAATCTCTGCTCATCAGAAAGTCGAAGAATAAGCCTCCTGCCTGCAGGTCTGCCTTATTCTTGATCAGACGGGCAGCCTTTGCCGATGGGCGGCAAATCTGAATAAGTGAATCGGCTGTATGTTCCCATCGGGCGACAATCGGCTTCATGTGCTCCTGATATTGGCTGGGAGTCAGTTTGTTGCGTGCGTTGGATAAATCATCGTAACGGTAGGGGATCAGCGCCTTGAATTCCTTCAGCAGATAGGAGAGGGAAGCCGACGGGCCCATGTAGGCTGTATTCTTGATCGGGAAATAATAGTCGCGTGCACGGCTGCGTGCCAGCAATGCTTCCCAGTCGATATACATGGTAAGCGTCTGTCCGGGCTCGATATAGAATGGAATCCAGTTGTTGTCAAGCGTGACGGACTGTTCCACAGGATGCTTGATGACGAACTTGCACAGGAAGCTGCCGTCTTCGTCTATCTGAATCACAGTCGGGTAGTCCTGACGGGTGATATGGTTGGATAGATAGATGAGTCCGGTGTCAAATCCCAGCCGGCGGTCATAGCCGTCGATGTACCCTTGCAGACAGGTGGTGTCTGTGTGGAAGAACTGCTGGAAACCTGTGTCGGCAGCGATTGTCTTTGTAGCTCCCCTTTGCCGGGTATACAGTTGATTCTTTTCTCCGTTCACTTGTATCAGGCAACTTCCGTCTTTCTGCGGAGTCACCAGCAGGGTACGTATGTCTCCATTCTGCTTGTCCTTGACGGTGATTTCCACCCGCTTCCCTTTCTTGCGGATGTTTTCGTTGGTAAATATCCGGTTGCCCATAATCGTAACAGAATCGTAGATGCCGTATTCCCAGGCGTTTAAATCATCTGCCTTGAACCAGTTTCCCTTGATTGCCGTCAACGGCGAAACGTTTTTGCCGGAGGACGGTACTAAAGATATGTCATACGTATTTCCTTCCGTATCGCTCGGACTGAGAAGATGGATGACCTGCGTCTCTTCCGGCAGGGCTTCGAAAACGAGCACATAGTCCATCTCGCCTGAATCGGGCATATACACTTCTTTATTGAGCTCAATGCCTTCTGCACTCTTGAACTGATATTTCTTGCCGGTGGCTGCATCTTCCAGATAACTGTCTCCTTCTTCCTTTATCCACCAGTGCGGACGGAAGATGGCGTGAATATAAACACGCGTGCCATCGGGCGTGCGTTCTATACGGGTGATGTTGCCAATACTTCCCGAACGGGCTTTGAATGCCGGATTGTCGACGGTTTGTGCTGTGAGCATACCCGACAGCATGAGCATCATGCAGAGTAGAATCGTTTTCATAATATTAAATTTTGAATAAATGCATTTAGTAGTTCCCTATACAAAGAAAGAAAAATATCCATCGCTCCCTCTCTTTTTCCCCTTTAACTTAACATAGATTAAACGTTTACGTAATCATCTTTTTTGTACCTTTGCACCCGAAAATCAGAGTGATAATTTAAATATTGAAATATTATGAGTAAGAAAGCCCTTTTAATGATCCTCGATGGTTGGGGACTAGGCGACCAAAAGAAAGACGACGTAATCTTCAACACTCCCACTCCTTACTGGGATTATCTGATGAACAATTATCCTCATTCCCAACTTCAGGCAAGTGGTGAGAACGTAGGTTTGCCCGACGGACAGATGGGTAACTCGGAAGTAGGTCACCTCAACATTGGTGCCGGACGTGTGGTTTATCAGGATTTGGTGAAAATCAACCGCGCATGTGCTGACAACAGCATCCTGCAGAACCCCGAAATCGTTTCTGCTTTCTCTTACGCGAAAGAAAACGGAAAGAGCGTTCATTTCATGGGACTGACTTCCAACGGTGGCGTACACAGCTCAATGGTTCATCTTTTCAAACTTTGCGACATCTCCAAAGAATACGGCATCGACAATACATTCATCCACTGCTTCATGGACGGTCGTGACACTGACCCGAAGAGCGGCAAGGGATTTATCGAAGAACTTTCTGCACACTGCGAGAAATCGGCAGGCAAGATCGCTTCTATCATCGGTCGTTATTATGCTATGGACCGTGACAAACGTTGGGAACGTGTGAAGGAAGCCTATGACCTGCTGGTAAACGGCCAGGGTAAGAAAGCTACCGATATGGTTCAGGCTATGCAGGAATCTTACGATGAAGGTGTAACGGACGAATTCATCAAGCCGATTGTAAACGCCAACTGCGACGGAACCATCAAAGAAGGTGATGTCGTTATCTTCTTCAACTACCGTAACGACCGTGCCAAAGAACTGACTGTCGTACTGACTCAGCAAGATATGCCGGAAGCAGGTATGCATACGATTCCGGGATTGCAATATTACTGCATGACTCCGTATGATGCATCCTTCAAAGGTGTTCACATCCTGTTCGACAAGGAAAACGTTGCCAATACACTGGGCGAATACATCGCTTCCAAGGGACTGAACCAGCTCCATATCGCTGAAACAGAGAAATATGCTCACGTTACTTTCTTCTTCAACGGCGGTCGTGAAACTCCGTTCGACAACGAAGACCGTATCCTTGTTCCATCTCCGAAAGTAGCCACTTACGACCTGAAGCCGGAAATGAGCGCTTACGAAGTGAAGGATAAACTGGTAGACGCTATCAACGAAAACAAATATGATTTCATCGTGGTGAACTTCGCTAACGGTGACATGGTTGGTCATACCGGTATCTACGAAGCAATCGAGAAGGCTGTTGTGGCTGTAGACGCTTGCGTGAAAGACGTAATCGAAGCTGCTAAAGCACAAGGTTACGAAGCTATCATCATCGCCGACCACGGTAACGCTGATCATGCCTTGAACGAAGACGGCACTCCGAATACGGCCCACTCTCTGAATCCGGTTCCTTGTGTGTACGTAACCGGAAACAAAGCTGCGAAAGTAGAAGACGGTCGCCTGGCTGATGTGGCTCCGACTATCCTGAAAATCATGGGGCTGGAAGCTCCGGCTGATATGAACGGTCAGATTTTGATTAAGTAATTTAGAATGCTATAACCAAAGGGGCGGGGGTATACTCCGCCCTTTTTGTCTCACATAAGTTTTATGATTCAGATAGAAGATGTAGTAGTGAGCTTCGATGTCCTTCGGGAAAAGTTCCTTTGTAATCTGGACGCCTGCAAGGGCGAATGTTGCATTGAAGGGGATGCAGGGGCGCCTGTGGAGTTGGATGAAGTGGAAAAGCTGGAAGAGGTTCTGCCGATAATATGGGAAGAGCTGTCACCGGAAGCACGTGCTGTCATTGAGAAGCAAGGAGTGGTATATACGGATCAGGAAGGTGATCTGGTGACTTCTATTGTTAATAATAAGGATTGCGTCTTTACTTGTTATGACGAGAAAGGATGTTGTTACTGTGCCATCGAAAAGGCTTATCGGGATGGGAAGACGGACTTTTACAAACCGGTATCATGCCACCTTTATCCCATCCGGATTGGAGATTACGGACCTTATAAGGCGGTGAACTATCATCGTTGGGATGTGTGTAAAGCGGCTGTGTTGCTGGGGAAAAAAGAAAACGTGGCTGTCTACCAATTCTTGAAAGAACCTCTGATCCGTAAATTCGGTGAGAAGTGGTATCAGGAACTGGAAGTCGCAGTGAAGGAATTAAAGGCGCATGATATGATCTGATGTTTCTCTCATCTCCTCGACTCTTTGCGTTTGGCTCGTATCAGAAGAAATAACAGGCAGATCATAGCTACGATAATGCAAGCCGGAGTAATCCATGCCTCCGGATGGATAATAATCAGGAACAGGCAAGTGACAATCACACAGGATGCCAGAATTCTGAGATAGAGCCTGATCTTGGCAAATACAGGATTTGGGGTAGTCGTTTTCATAAGTGTCCTCCTTCATTTTCGGCAAGATAGTGATTTTGAGCGGAAAAAGATTTAACTGTTAGGTTTTATTAAGACATAGAAAAGCGCCGGCACGGAGGATTTTCCTTCGCTTGCCGACGCTTCTTCGTTGTAAGATGTGAGGTTGGTTTATAAAAACGTAATATTAAAATTATGTATCGATATTCGCATATGTTGCATTCTCTTCGATAAACTCGCGGCGCGGACCTACGTCTTCACCCATTAGCATGGAGAAGATGTAATCGGCTTCAGCGGCATTATCGATGTTTACTTGCTTCAGCATACGGTTGTCGGGATCCATAGTTGTTTCCCACAACTGCTGGGCGTTCATTTCACCCAAACCTTTGTAACGCTGTGTATGAACTGCATTTTCCAGACCGCCGCCGTAGGTATCGATAAACTTCTGGCGTTGTGCGTCTGTCCAGCAATACTCTTCTACTTTACCTTTTTTGCAGAGGTAGAGCGGGGGAGTAGCGATGTACAGATAGCCGTTCTGAATAATCTGCGGCATATAACGGAAGAAGAACGTCATGATCAGTGTGTCGATGTGAGAACCATCGACGTCGGCATCGGTCATGATGATAATCTTGTGATAGCGCAGCTTTTCGATGTTAGCCTCTTTGCTGTCTTCTTCTGTTCCGATAGTGACACCCAGTGCCGTATATATATTGCGGATTTCATCGCTTTCCAGTGCTTTGTGATACATCGCTTTTTCGACGTTCAGAATCTTACCGCGTAGCGGAAGGATGGCCTGGAACATACGGTTACGTCCTTGTTTGGCAGTACCACCTGCCGAATCTCCCTCGACGAGGAACAATTCGCATTTCGAAGCGTCCTTATCCGAACAGTCGGCCAGCTTACCCGGCAGACCGCCTCCGGACATCGGAGACTTGCGTTGTACCATTTCACGGGCTTTTCTTGCTGCGTGGCGTGCTGTGGCAGCAAGGATTACCTTGTCTACAATCGTTTTTGCCTCCTTTGGATGTTCTTCCAGGTAGTAAGCCAGTACTTCACCGACAGCCTGGTCTACGGCACCCATTACTTCGTTGTTACCCAACTTCGTTTTGGTCTGTCCCTCGAACTGTGGTTCGGCTACTTTAACGGAAATAACGGCAGTCAGACCTTCGCGGAAGTCATCTCCCGAGATTTCAACTTTCACCTTTTCCAACATCTTGCTGTCTTCGGCGTATTTCTTCAGCGTACGGGTCAGTGCACGGCGGAAGCCGGCAAGATGCGTACCTCCTTCGATTGTATTGATGTTATTGACATAGGAATGTACATTTTCGGAGAATCCTGTATTGTACATGATAGCTATTTCAATAGGTATTCCCTGCTTCTCAGAGTTCAGATAGATAACGTCGTTGATCAAGTGCTCACGTGAAGACTCGATGAAGCGTACAAACTCTCTCAGCCCTTCTTCGGAATAGAATACTTCACTCTTGAAGCTGCCGTCTTCTTCATTCACTACCCGACGGTCGGTCAGTGAGATGCGAAGACCTGCATTCAGGTACGCCAGCTCACGCAGACGTGAAGCCAGTATTTTATAATCATACACCGTTTCGGTAAAGATTGTATCATCCGGCCAGAATTGTTGGCGGGTTCCTGTAATATCCGATACACCCACTTCTTTCACAGAATAAAGCGGCTTACCGATTTCATATTCCTGCTGATAGATTTTACCATCACGGAATACCTGTGTAGTCATGTGTGTTGACAGTGCATTTACGCAAGACATACCTACACCGTGCAAACCTCCGGAAACTTTATACGACCCTTTGTCGAACTTACCTCCGGCATGCAGTACGGTCATTGCTACTTCCAGTGCCGACTTCTTTTCTTTTTCATGATAGTCGACCGGAATACCACGTCCGTTGTCCTGTACGGTGATTGAATTATCTTCGTTGATTGTCACTTCGATGTGGTCGCAATACCCGGCCAGTGCCTCGTCAATGGAGTTATCAACGATTTCGTATACCAAGTGGTGAAGTCCCTTTACGCTGATGTCACCGATGTACATCGCAGGGCGTTTTCTCACTGCTTCAAGACCTTCCAATACCTGGATGCTATCCGCAGAATAAGACCCGTTATTGGGAGTGATTTGTTCTTCGCTCATAATTGCCTTTCTAAGTTATAATAACAGAGCAAATATAGTGAAAATTGTCGAGTTGGCGAAGTTTCGGAGGTGAAAAATGCAGAATAAAAGCGGAATTAGTGAATGGGGAAGCGCTCTGATATCCAATGGTTTATAAACACAAAAGGCCGAACTTAAAAGTTCAGCCTGAATGCTATATAGAATTGTTATTTTTCTATTATTAAGCGAGCTTGTTGATGTAAAGAGCCAGCTTAGATTTCAGATTGTTAGCCTTGTTCTTGTGAATAACATTTGTCTTAGCTAACTTGTCCAACATCTTAGTGATGCCAGGATACATTGCAACAGCTTCTGTTTTGTCAGTAGTTGCACGAAGTTTTCTAACAGCATTTCTCATGGTCTTACCATAATATCTGTTGTGAAGTCTTCTTGTCTCTTCTTGTCTGATTCTTTTCAGTGATGATTTGTGATTTGCCATCTCGACTAATCTTTTTTAATTCGTTTATCTTTTTAATTGTAGCCCGTGGGGGAATCGAACCCCCCTTTCAAGAATGAAAATCTTGCGTCCTAACCGATAGACGAACGGGCCATCCTGTTGTTGCATTTCTGCTTTTTGCTCTCTCGAATCAGTGTTTGTTTCTCGATTGCGGATGCAAAGGTAGGAACTTTTTTGAAACTGACAAACAATTCATGAAAAAAATATGTAGTTTTTTCTCTTTTTTTCTGTGGGGTGGGGCTATAGTGCTTGATTTTCAGTAAAATATGAGATTACGGTTTGTCGAAAAAAATATCACCGTCTGTAAGGCTATCGATAATACGCTATATTTACACCTTATTATATATAAAGGACTTTATGGACTTTCATTCTTATTGTTATATTGATTTTGAAAAACGATGTGTTTGCGGCTTTTCTTGTAATCGGATGATTGTTTTAGCGATTAATGGAGTATGGTTGTGAACTATGAGAAACAGTAGAGTGTTTATAGATATAGGGATATAAACAAGCGTATCATTTGCACCTTCTGTTTCATGTATGCAAATGATAGTCTTTTATTGGACGAGTAAAAGCGCACCCATCCTCGCTTGGATGGGTGCACCAACACAAACAAAACAAACAATTAATAAAACAGTCCTTCAATGAAGTGCCGTTTTATAAGGAAATTTAGCATGTTGTGGGAAACTAAACATGCGAATAAAGGGTATAAAATACCACTCGGATACTTCACAGTAGCCTTTTCTGTAGAACATCTCACCTAAATTCCGTACGCATACAATCAGTCATGTGTTCCTAAAACTCCAGTTCTGAGTCATTCAGCCTTACGGTCCATCCGTTTACCATTATTCTCGGGCATATCTTCGGAATCCCCATATCCGATGACTGTATGAAGAATAAAAGGGTGTATGAATCCTGCCTGTCAAGATATTCCTGATCGCCCATCTCATCGCCGGTATGACTGTGGATTTTGGATAACAGTAGATACTGGGTGAGCGGAAGACGCAGAATTTCCTGTCCGCTGGGTACATGCTTTATGGTCAATGTGGTCTGATCTCCTTTCATGATGCGCAATGTGTTCAACCGGGCATGGATGACAGGGGTTTCTTCTTCATCGAGTATACTGACTTCCTGCCGGTATGGACGATAGTAAACCGGCTCCGTCCCCAACGGAGTGTTGGTATGATCCATCACACCATTGGCAGCCTCCAATGTGAAAGTGAAATCTTCCTGATTCAGCAGGTTGTTGTCGTCCTGAAGGATGCATGAGAAATAATTGGTGTTTTTGACTAAGGGAGCATCCAATACCTGATAGTCATTACTGATAGTTATATTTTCAAGGCTACCGTAGAAGAGGCCGTTCAATTTCCCGTTCATCTGTTTTTCACTGTTGCATATCAATGAAAGGAGCAATGATTTCCGTTCCGTCTGACCGGTTTTGAGATAAGGGAACCGGTATTGACGGTCGGAGGCTCCTCCCCACAAGAGCAGATGATAGCTCCCTTCGGGAAACGGCACTCTTACCATACAGTAGCCTTGATGTAATGCGATACTGTCTACGTCCAGTCTGTCCACATACTTGTTGTTCTTGTCGAAAGCAAAAATGGTGATGTCGCCTACTTGCGAGGAAGCGGCATCCACATCTAGTATATTATAGGTATACGAGATTTTCAACCAGGTCCCGGTAGGGCAGTCTGACAGATCGTCGTTCACCCAGTTGCAGGATGAGAACAGCATGACGATGCAGATAATATGTAGTAAAAATGGACGCATTGGTAATAAATTTAGTTCAAAGTGGCCGATACTTATTCAAGTTCTACATCTTGGTTACGTACGGCCCACGGAAAAACATCGATGTTGATGTTCAGTTCTGCTTTGTATTCATCCGGTTGTTCCGGTTCGATAAATGGTTCGCCGCTGCCCAGGCCTGCTACTTTATTGACTGACAGTCTGTATATATTGTTGCGTACGATGCCAAATTCCATGACTCCCATTTCGGTGTCGTTGTTGTTGTCTTCATGCTTGATCCAGTAGTTGTAGTAGCATGCGTAGTTTTCGGTTTTCTTGAAACGCTTGATGCTGTATTTGGCAAGCTCTTCTGTTGTCGAGTTGTCGGTAATGTCTCCGGGCAGGTTGTTGAGTGCCAGTTTTCTGATTGCATTTACGCTGGTGTAGAAGTTGTAGTTGAAGTAGAACAGGTTGGTCGGCCAGTTGGACGGGTTGCTTACTGTTTCTCCGCTTTCGTTGAATACGCGGTCGGTGGCAATGTCGAGACTTGCTTTGAACATCACTCCTGTGGTATAGGCATTTAGCTGGGCGGGACGGAACATACAGTTCTCCAGACAGTAGATGCGTGACCAGCTATTTGCCGGAGCCATGCCTGCCCAATTGCTGTCGTCAATGTTAAGCTGTACCAATGCCTGTGCAAAGAAACCGTCCTCATTCTTGAAGTCTTTGGCACCTTCTACGGTTTTCTTGAAGAAGTAAGGGTCTATTACATAACCGTCGTTATCGTTGATGTTGCCGAAGTTCTCATCAGTGTATGAGTCCGGTTCTTGAAGGCTGGTCAGCACGGCTGTATGGCGGAAAGTGTAGAATTCGGTTGCCAGGTTCAACATTCTGAAGTTATTGAGTTTGACCGTACAGTAAGTTTTTCCGGCCGGGTCTTTCAGGGGGAAAGTCTCCTGTGTCTGTGTCACTTCAATTTTGGCAACGACACGTTCCAGGCTAATGGAAATGTCGGTTACTTTGTCGGAATCTGTGGGCTTGCTTACTTCGACATTCAGATTTGCGGCACCACGGTTGGTCATTACGAATCCTCTCTCGGGTACACTTGGAATCTTTCCTGCGCTGTATGTCACTTTGTCGATAGCTCCGAGGAATTTGTCCTGTGTTGCAATGTCCGCTGTGATTGCTTCACCATTGGCGATGGCGAATACGTTGTAAGTTCCCGGTTTCATTGTGATTTTGTTGGCGGTGTAGTGTATCTTTTGTCCGCTTGTTCCTGCCAGTGTGATGTTTTCAAGAGGCTGGGAGTCAACGAAAGTTTTAGTGGCTGAGTCAAAGAAGTAGACCGTAAGGGTTTTTACCGCATATTCTTCTTTCGAGCCTTCTTCGGTTACACCCGATGATTCGGCACTCCGGCTGGCGGGGACATTCGGGATTTCAAGGAACAGGGCTACGTTGCCGTTCGAGTCCGACTGCGTTTTGTCGGGGATTGCTACATCTGCATCATTGATGCAACTGTACTGTGTGGCTGCTGTAAACAGAAGCATTGCCATTAGTTTTGTAAATTGTTTCATCTTACCATTGATTTTAATTAAACATTTATTTAAGCTCTAATATTTGTTTCAGATTGTTGTCAGCTTGTGACAGTCCGGCAGCTTTGGCCTGTTTGAAGAGTGTTTCCGCTTCTTCATAATTCTCTTGAAGAAGGTGCAGGACATCTTTTGCCAATGCTGTTTCTGGTACTTCCGGTGCTTTCTCCAGATAATGTGCGGCGGACTGCACGTCTCTTTGCATCAGAGAGATGCAAGCTGCGTTCAGGTTGGCGACAGGATTATCCGGGAATAATTGTACGGCAGTCATGAAGATTTTGTTGTATGCTTCGCTTCCCGGCGTACAGGTGAGTGCGAGGCGGAACATCTCTTCAAGACTCAGGTTCTTGGGATTAGTGGCGAAAACATTTCGTGATTCTTCTACGCTGAAAGGACGTACATGATATTCGATGGTATAATCGGAATGTCTGAGCAGCGTGAACCAATGTTCCAACACAAAGCGATAGAATGCCGGAAATTGTTTTTTCAACTTCTCTTCCTTGCGGTCGGGGTGCAGGTTGCCTGTCACGATTTTCATGACTGCCTCCTTCCGCTGAAAGGTTGTATCAGTGAGAAGGGCTTCGAACCCTTCCCAGTCCTCAGGAGTATGAGAAGTATGAATATCCGTTGGATTAAACGTGTATAACCGGCACACATATTCCTTCAATGCCTGTGTGCGTTCGCGGGATAACCTTTCGTTGAGTTGGTAAGGTCCGTCGGGCGATGCATAGCCGTGTATGCTGATATGTGTGATGGTTACATTCGAATCATTTCTGATGGCGTCTATGGTTTGAGTGATCTTATTCAGTTCCGTCGCATTGTTGCTGTATGTTTCATGTATGATGGCGTCGTTTAGGGGAAAGTCGATGAATGCGCATCCTTTCTCAGTTCTGGTTTTCAGCCCCTCCACTTGTGGGGTGAGAAATACGAGTTGCGGGACAGGTATCGGTTGCGGATGCAGACGGGCGATACAAGTGAAGGCTTCTTCGCCGGCGATGCCACAACCACAACTTTTCTCTATTAGGGAGAGTGTAGCATGATTCATCCACTTCTCGAAAGGAACGGATTGCAGATAATGTATGCTTTGCCTGCTTCCGTTTTTTCGTTGTAGCGAACGGGCATCTTTCTCCTTTTTGCCCATTTCGCGCATGAATATGATTTGCTGTTTCCGGCTATTGATGTAGATGGAAGGCAGTTCCAACCGATTCTCCAGACTGTCGGTGACAACGGGTACGAGAACCAGCGATTCGTTGGACGAAAGGTCGCGGGTGATTTCTACCGAAATAGAAACCACCAGTTCTTCCCCTGCCTTGTGAAGGCTGGAAGCGGTAGCTCGGATCGTTCCGTTAGCTTCTTCTACGGTCGTTTGCGCCTGTAGCGATAGAGATGCTATGACCGCAATGATAAAAACTCCTCCCAGTTTCATAGTCGTACTAATAATGGATCTATATTTAAAAATAGCCTGTTCACCAAGGATAGATGTGAGATATAATTCCGTATTGCTGAAGTTCTTCCAATATCCTCATGTCTTTCAATGTCTTTCCTCTGCCACCATGTCCCAGATGGTACACCCTCCACGGTGTGGACCGGTGTTTGCGTGCTATCTCTATGTAGAGATGTCTTCGTTTGGAGAACCAGACTTTCCATAATTTTTTCATCTTTCTTTCTTCTTTAAAATAGGTAGATTAAACTTATAGAGGCCTTGCTAGGTCCTACGTAATGATATTTTCCTTCTTCTCTTAGCTTTGCGCATTTGTCTACGCAGTTGTATTGCCTGTAATGGATAAATTCGTATCCTACTCCTACACTTGTTTCTATGTTCCAGTGGTCATTCAGCATCCAGTGATATCCGCAGCTGATACCTCCGCCTGCCAGCCAGCCTTCGTACCGGTGGCGTTTCAGTTGGGAGAATATGCCGAAAGGCAGTTTCTTGCCTCCAATGTTGAACTGGCCACCGTTCAGATACCCTCCCCAGAAAAAGCCGTTATACTTCTGGCAAGTCCAGTATTTATATTCGGGCTGCAGGAGCCAGTAACGGTTGACATATTCTTCGCTCCGTTTCCACGGTCGCAGGCTTCCGGTAAGCTCGACTGTGCTCTTGTTTCCTATGGCATACGAAACTCCCCCTCCGAAAGCTCCGTCTATGGCAGAAAGCGCATTCACCCTGATAGCTGCTTTCTGTGAGTAAGCGTCCAGGCATCCAAGTAATAAGAGCAGGAATATGAAATGTTTCATTATATCCGTTGATTAAGGGCGTTTATTGTTTTCAAAAAATGCATTCAGATTATATGCCGCTTCTTCGGAGCCTTCGGCTTTGGCGGCTTTCAGCATTCGGATGCCTTCGTAGGTGTTTCCGGACATTAGTTCGTATACTCCGCGGCAGTTTTTATAGGCCAGACTGTCGTGAAGAGCCATTGAAAGGAATTTACCTGCCGATTTGACGTCCCCCTGTTCTATGGCGGCAGCTGCTGCATTCAGGTTGGCAACCGGATGTACGGGATATAGCTTGACGCTAATATTGATAATCTTGTAAAACCGGGCTTTGTCTTCCGTATAAGACAGGGCGACTGTGTAGAGTTCGCGGAGAGATAGCATCTGCGGGTTGATCTCCGCTATCATTTTCGCCTCTTCAAGGCTGAAATTCAGTTCCTTCTGATTTCGTGCGTCCACATCATCCGTTTCGGGCGAAACGTAAGTACCCTTGTATTTCATTTTGCTGCCGACTGCCGGACTCGTAGGGCGTTCATTGACAACAGAAAGAGGAACGACCTCTTGTGTAGCTGTACCGGAAGGAACTATTGCGCCGGAAGATGCTGCTATGTTTTGAGGAGTTATGACGATTGTATCTTTCAGAGATTGTTCACCTTCCGGACGGACAATAGTTCTTTTAAGTATCAGTGTTGCATTATTCATCCAATCCTCTGTCGGCAATGAAGTCCGGTAGGAAATGGTACGGGAGTGGTCCTCGTCAATGCCGGCAATCAGATAAGCTTTCGCATCCTCTTCTTTCCGGTCATTCTTCTTGCGTAAAATCTGATTGCGTAGATATAGTTTCTGTTTCTGCTTACCATTCAGTTGTATGTGCGGCAGTGATACTCTTTTCTCCTGGCTGGTCAGCACGGGTGTCAGTATAAAGGCACTCTTGGAATCCATGTCTTTTATATGGACTGAAATATCCATGGACAGAAACAGTGAATCTGCACGGACGCCGAAGAAGTGGGGTACGATATCCAGCTTAACGTTCTGTGCCGGTAGCAAGTTGCATATCAATAAACTGAAAAAGATGAATGCTTTCGTTTTCATGTTATGTTGTGATTTAATTGATTTACTGAATGAAATACACGAGTGATATCCCTATCTGCGTGGGGCCCCAGTAGTTGCAGTGGGATTTTTCGATAAAGGCAGCGCCTTCGGGCTGTCCATAGCGTTTGTAGTTGAGGTGGGCATATCCCAGTGAAAGTCCCGCTTCCAGATTCCATTGCGGACTGATCATCCATTGATAACCATAGGAGATGCCGAAGCCCGCCAGATTGCCTTGATACCGGTTGTTGGCAATCTGCCTGTTTTCGATACCCAGCATTTTACCATTTCCGAATCCCCAAGGGAGCATTCCGCCGAAGTTGAATAGAGCATAGTGAAGTTGAAAGCCGATGTAGCTTCCCATGAACACTCTGTCAAACCATTTGCGGTACTCCGGTTGGAGCATGAAATGCTTCATCTTTTTGTTTCCCCCGAAGTTCCAGGGATTGTAGTTGACAGAGAGATTAAGCGTGTGCGTATCATCGCACCTTATCTCTCCCCCTATATTGAAAGTGGTTGTGAGGTCATAGAGCAGATTACTCTTGACGGCTATCTTCTGCCCGTATAGACTGGAGGCGGGCAAAAGACAGGTAAGGAAGATACTTGCCAACATACATTTCAAGACTGCCGTGAGTCCCTTTATGCTGGCGGCTGTAGATATCCTTTTTCTATTCCTATCGGGTTTGTGTGTCATAATCTTTTGTTTATGTGTTTCTGTTACTTCTTAGGTAACGGAAATCCGGTCTTATGACCGGTATGTGGAGGGGAAAGAAGTAAAAAAGGCGGCGGTCTTTGAGTGCTAAAGCGTATTTATAGGTTTCCGGCTGAAAAATAGTCCGGCAGACACAATAGCGGTCTGGAACATGAAACAGATATAATTCATGCTCCTGTATTCTTTTTTATTTTTTTGAAAGAAAGGAAGTGAAATAATGTATAATTAATTTGGAATGTGATGTTCTTTTTCTATATCTTTGCGCTGTATTTATTTCCGTTACCTAAGAAGTAATAGATAAGGTAATTTGTTTATATTCAATATATTGTCTCTTGGTGTTTGCTCGTAACGTAGTTCTCTACGTAAAAACAATTCAATTTATTCGCTTCTGTCCGTTTTTCCAGTCCAAAGCCTTTCAGGTAAGTTTGCGTGGTCTTTATTGATTTATGTCCCAATGATTCGCTGATCATTTCGATGGGGATTCCCTGATATTTGGCGCTCGTTGCCCAGGAATGCCGGATGGTGTATGAGGTGACAGGCGATTTGATGTGTAACTCTCTGGAAAGACTCTTCAATTGATTGTTGAATCGTCTGAGAGCCGATTGATATTCTTTATATCCTGCCTCTTCTTTCCGTTTTTTATCTCCTTTCATGATGTCGAACAGGTAGTCCGGACAATCCTCTCCGGAAGATTCATTATTGCGCAATCCGTTGATTGCCTTCTTGGCAGCCTCCAGTATTTCGACGCTCATGGGAGTACCGGTCTTTATACGGTTATATCTCAGTACTCCATGTACCAGTGCCGATTTCTCCAGATGTGCGAAGTCGGCAAACGGCATGCCGCAGAGCTGAAACATCAGTCGTGCTATCGCTTGTGTGCGACGCAGGTGGCTGGACTTGGGGACTTTGTAGAGCAACCTGTGCAGTTCGTTGATGGGCAGTGCCTTTTTCTGCCGGACATCTACTCCGGTGAATACGTCACGAAACAGTCGGGGGATGAAACGGGCCGTACCCGCTTCGACACCGCGGTTGTAGATACTGCGCAGCATACGCATATAAGTCGATACGGTGTTCGGTTTCAATCCGCAGTCATAAAGATACTGCCCGTACCGTCGCAGACTATCGCGGTTGACTTGTCCGAATGCGACTTCGGGAGTATCACAAAACTTGGCAAATGACAGGATTGCATTTTTGTATACATGTGCCGTCGAGTAACGACCCTCTTCTTGTAGATTCCGGATGTATGCTTTTGCGCATCCGGTAAAGCTGTTTTTATTACTTTTTCTTTTCATACTCTTGTCTATATTTACTTGTTCTTCAGGGAGTATAACAAAAATAGCAATCTTTTTTGTTGTTAACGCCTCTAAAAAGCTCCCGATTGCCAGACATTTTTTTGTAGTTTTGTTCCGGAATGATAAAAAGAGGAGTGCATTATGCTGCAAAAGACGAAAGGAATAGTTCTACATACGCTTAAATATAATGATACTTCTATCATTGTAGATATGTACACGGAGTTATCCGGGCGGACTTCTTTTCTCGTTCCCGTACCCCGTTCGCGGAAGGCGGCAGTCAAGTCAGTGCTCTTCCAGCCTTTGTCTTTCATTGAATTTGAGGCGGATTATCGTCCGAATGCCACTCTCTATCGGGTAAAAGAGGCGAAGTCTTTTTATCCTTTTACCTCCATTCCTTATGACCCGTACAAGTCTTCAATGGCACTTTTTCTGGCAGAGTTTCTGTATCGTGTTATCCGTGAAGAGGCTGAGAATCGTCCGTTGTTCGCTTATTTGCAGCATTCTGTCATTTGGCTGGACGAATGTCGCGAAGGGTTTGCCAATTTCCATCTGGTTTTTCTGATGCGTCTTTCCCGTTTTTTGGGGTTGTATCCGAATCTGGAAGATTATCACACCGGTGATTACTTTGACTTGCTGAATGCTTGTTTCACTTCCACTCGTCCGCAGTTGCATTCTTCTTATATTAATCCCGAAGAGGCTGGACGTCTTCGCCAGTTGATGCGCATGAATTATGAGACGATGCACTTATTTGGCATGAGCCGTGCGGAACGCACTCGCTGCCTGACGATTATGAATGATTATTATCGTTTGCATCTGCCAGATTTTCCTGCATTAAAGTCGCTGGATGTACTGAAAGAATTGTTTGATTAGCTGTTTATACTTCTTCCACTCTCACCAGTTTCCAGCCTTGGAACACTAATGCGATACTCTTTAATTCTGTAGTCCCTTTGTCTTGATGAATCCATTCGCTTGCTGCATACTGTTTCAGTTGTATTTTTGCATTGGACAGCAATTTTTCTATCTCGGTGTCAGAAGCATCCCGTTTTGCATATTTCACTTCGATACAGTAGCTGTATACCATGTCGGGAAGTTGCAGCAGGCGAGGTTGCAGAAAGATATCCGCATATCCTTTGTTGCTTTCATATTCGGGACGGGCAATATAATAATGTGTCAATCCGAGGTAAGCCAAAATAAAGGTTTTTACATAAGCTTCACCTTCTATGAAGTCGCGAACACTGCTTTGGGCATTCAAGCGGTCGGCAATGTATGTGAAGCAATTTTCCCATTCTCCTTTGTATGCCATTCGTTTCATTCGGTCCACCAGCTTATCTGTCTCCAGATATAGGTCGGCGGAATCTTTGTAGATGTCTGCCATGTAACCGTAAAGTTGTTCGCGCACTGCCCAGTTGGGGACGCTCAGTATGGGCTCACCCATTTCCATTCCGCTGATGGTTAGCATGCCGTAATAGTAGAGTAGGCTTTTAAAGTTTTCCGGTTTGATAATGTCTTCGGCTGGGAAACTGTTTGCAATGATTCCGGTAGTAGAACCTTTTTCAACAATCTCTTGTACAACGCTTGCATTTTCACCGAAAGTTTTGTCTACGTGGATGAGGTGGCGCAGCTTGTTGTAGTCGGTGCGAATATTAGCATCGAGCATATTGTCAGGGATGTCTTCATTCAGCATATAATGATTCATGAAATAGAGCACCATATCTGAATTGTACATAGACGGTTCCTTTAGCGCTTTCATGGCGAAACAGTAATTGTCGTACCATGGTTTCATGATGGTTATTAGTTCATCTGTAGTGTGCGGTAGTTCCCGGTAACTTTTGTAATAATCGATCAGAGTGCGTACTTCTTGTTCATTAAATCCCATCATATTATTAAAGATAGGTGAACTGCTATAATTATCCGCAATGTTGAATCCGCTAGTGAGATCGTCCATTGTTACGGGGCTTACGCCTGTAAGGAAGATGCGCTCGATCACTGAACTTGAATAGTCTTTTACCACTTTAAGGAAACTACGGAAGAATCCGCTGCCATGAGTGATGCTGCGATAACGTTTATTACCATAATCTACCAGAATATTGTTGGCAAAGTTATCGTACTCATCAAGGATAAGATATATCTTTTGTCCCTTGTTTTGGGCGCTTTGGCACAGTGATCCCAATAAGGCATCTCCTGTTTTTAATTCATGTAGCTTTTCAACGGCTTCTTTCCCTAACAGATGAGCGTTTCGTTCTGCAAATCCATCCATTACGATTTTGCAATAGGTGTTGAATGTTTCTTCCAAACGATCCATATTGGCGGCTACACTACTGAAATTGAGTGTAAGCACCAGATATTTGTTGCGATCAGGCGTAGGATGCTTGCCTATATAAAGATTACCAAAGATTTTCTCGAATTTATCTTTTTGGTTGATGTCGTAGTATAAACCGAGCATGTTTAGGAAAAGGCTTTTTCCGAAACGTCGAGGACGGACAAAGAAGAAGAAGGAGGTCACTTTTTCTACTTTGGCGATATATTGTGTTTTGTCTACATAGTAATAGTTTTCAAGAATTATTCTCTCGAAGTCCGTCATCCCATAAGGTATTTTCTTTATTGCTGCATCCATAATTGCTCCCTCTTTAATGTTGAGAACAAAAATAGTTTATTTTCCTTTATGTGGCAACTAAACAGGGGTGATAATAACTCTCTTCTAAAAATATGTATTACTTTTGTCGTCAACAAAATAACTAGATAACGACCGACATGAAAACAATCGTAAACTTAACAGCATATATTCTTATTCTATTAGGACTTTATAGTTGTAACGATGATGTATTCGTCGACGACTTCCGGACTTCCGATACCGAATTTACTTTGGACGGGAATGGTGATGAGGTAACTATTCGTTTTGCATCCTCCAATTGGGATTTGGTTTGGATGTATACTTACGATAGTGACTTTACCCATCAATATGAAGTTTATGATGCCGACGACAATCTGATAATGAGAAACCAGGATGTCTACCTGAAAGGATTAGGTAAGATTGTGTGCAATGAAAAGCTGACCGATTTCATCATTCAACGCAGTAACCCCAAAGAGCTAAAGATAACGGTGGGCGAAAACGTCCGTAACGACTACTTTAGATTCATGCTTGTAGTGAGCAATGAGTATGAATCACAAGAAATATATGTTCAAATTACTCCGTCGGACAGATATGTGTTCGATCATATCACTTATTCTTTAAATGGGTATTCTCATGAATGGAGACTGGAAGAAACTATGAGTTTTATACAATCTAATAATTTAGGTACTCCCTCCCCATGCCTGTTATTCCCTTACAAGGACGCCCACCATGAAGTGGTGTTCAAAAGCGATGACCCTGAGGCTTTCCGACTATTGGGAGGAGATAATCCGACAGTAGAGATACCAAGCATGGAAAACGAATGGTTGGGAATGAACGGTGTACAGGCGCAATATACGTCTGAGCAGCAAGCGCTGCCTTTGCCTTTCCCTGATACGGAGAAGAAGGAGATTTCTATCCCGCCTAAAACTACCCAACGTATCATCGTGCTGTTAGAATGTGAGTGGTTCGAAACGGAGTACACCCTTTATGCTGTTCACCCTAAGAATGGGAGACAGCGCACTATAACCGGTACGTTGCAAAGTAAAATGCCCGGAAAATGTTACATAGCACGCGAGAATATCAAATGAGTAGAAATATGAATACCAGACGGTCTCTGTATATAATCTGCTTGCTGCTGCTTTCAGCAGTCGGCAACAAATTGGACGCTCAGACAGTAGTGAAATCTGTCCGACAAGCGAATGACAGCACCAACCATGCCCTCATCCATCAGATCGGTTTTGACGTTCGTCCGGGCTATGTAGCTCCGACAAACAGTTTCCTTGAAGGCGATAATGCACAACGGCAGAAAATTGATCGGTCACTTTCCCTGCACTTGAAGTATGCTTTCCAGTTCAGCAAAGATTCCTATTTGGGGAGGTTGTATCCTCATGCCTATCAGGGCATCGGTGTTTCGCATAATACATTTTATAATTCCGCTGAACTGGGAAATCCAGTGGCGGTATATGCTTTTCAAGGGGCGCCTATTGTACGACTTTCATCCTGTTTGTCGTTGGATTATGAGTGGAATTTCGGTGCTTCTTTCGGTTGGAAACAATATGATGAACATAGCAATTGGTACAATGACGCTATCGGTTCTAAAATCAATGCGTATATCAATTTGGGCTTTGTCTTGAACTGGCAGTTTTATCCACAGTGGAAACTAGCAGCAGGGGTAGACTTCACTCATTTCTCCAATGGAAATACGCGTTATCCCAATGGAGGTCTCAATACTATCGGAGGGAGAGTCGGCATTGTACGTACCTTTAATGCCGAAGATAAGGCGTCCGGAGCAATTGCTCCCAAACGTCTTTACATAAAGCCACACGTCAGCTATGACTTGTTGGTATACGGTGCCACTCGCAAAAGAGGATTCGTTAAAGAAGGTATCCCCACTTTGGTTCCCGGTTCGTTCGGTATTGTAGGTCTCAATTTTGCCCCGATGTATAATTTCAATAACTATTTCCGGGCAGGACTTTCTGTGGATGCGCAATTTGACGAGAGTGCTAATATTAAGGACTATAAGCTAGTAGGAACTTATGGGGATGATATAAAGTTTCACCGTCCTCCATTCCGCGAACAATTTGCGGTGGGGTTGTCTCTTCGGGCAGAACTGGTGATGCCTATTTTCTCCATTAATGTCGGTATCGGACGAAATATGATATATAGTGGCGATGATACGGAAGGTTTCTATCAAATATTGGCTCTCAAAACTTATGTTACCCGCCATTTGTTTTTGCACGTGGGGTATCAGTTGAGTAAGTTTAAAGACCCTAACAATTTAATGTTGGGGATTGGATATAGATTTCACGATAAGCGGTGAAAGGGGCTGTAGTTTTCAAGAAACACTTCGCTTTTGAACTATATTTATCTGAAGATTAGACTACAGATAACAAATAGATTATTAGTCAATAAAATGAAGAAACTCCCAAACGAATATCTATTTACTCGAAATGTATCTTTAATACAGTACAAAATCGATATGATCAAAAGTATAAACTGAAAAAGTATAAATGGTATCGTTAGTAGTTCTTGAATCCACCCTATGAAAACTAAGTCAGATTTTGCGAAATAGGCATTTAGATATAATAAACAAAAATAACCGATTATAGCGAAACTTATCCAAAAAAGTTTCTTCTCCGAAATTATTTTTGTTATTATATCCATGGTCAGTCTATTTGCCATAATGTTGTGTATTGTAGTTTGTACAAAAGTATGATAAAAATATTATAGACATAACTATTTTTCATTTATTTACTTTTTATGTCCTTGTTTATTTTTAATCTAAATAGATGGCCTAGCCTTTAGGTCCCCTTAAGAACTTCTGCATACCTTGTTTGAAATGCTCAATTTCTTGTTAAATTGAGACTCTAATCAATTAATCTTTGAATTTCAATACCTGCGCTCGCTAAAATTTGATTTTAACAAGCAGCAGGTATTTGTAATTCAGCAGACTCTACTTAATAATTTATTGAAGACTGCTATCATTTTGCTCTGTCATCCTAAGCTTGCCGAAGGATCTACTCTTTATTTATATCAAAGAAAAGATTCTTCACTACGCTCTGAATGATAGAATGATACTTCTATCTGGCCTTTGATACACTCTTTCTTCTAGTTATAATATAGCACTTTACTAATTGTTAAATGCATTCCATTATCAATACAACTTGAAAGAGGAATTTATAACCTCAAACTATATCTTTTAAAGAATTAGTCTACCCTATCCAACTCTATTGTAGCTATTTTATCTTTATCAGGACTAGCTTCATTTTGTATAAGAGTTATGTGATTTTTGGTATAACTTTTAATTACCCAAGGAGCCCCGGCAAGTTGAAACGCAATATCATTAAATGTAATATAGCTCCCTTCTATCATGTAGGTAATATCAAATTCATCATAATCTTCCCAAACCACTTTTCCTTTTTGGGTATCTACGAATTGTATACCGATACCTCTATCTTTCGTAAGCCCCCGATAAAGTACCCGTTGTCTTTGTATCTTTAAGTCTCGATCTTTGC